>Ga0224486_100144_pt1 | contig 33335 bp, 24 predicted proteins | sample TexhydDE_CT_test_FD_172013 | JGI IMG/M metagenome (GOLD analysis project Ga0224486, IMG submission 172013) | Fracking water microbial communities from deep shales in Oklahoma, United States - hydraulically fractured wells DE_CT_test ... | reverse complement strand
TCTTTGATGGACAAAGCTATCGCATGAAGCAATCACTGATGAGACAGTTAAGTTAACAAAAAAATTCCCCACCGGTGCCTGGGGAAAAATCTTTGCAAAAATGGGGAATTTTCTCTTGCAAAAAACACATGGGAGTACACCAAATAGATCCTGAGTGCTAGACCAACACTCAATAGCTACACCATTACAGTAATTTTTCTCCATTTCATCTTGTATAAAAACTATCATCGCAGCAATAATTTTAAGTTTTTCATCACCAAACGATGAACAATCCATCTTTCCTTTTAAAGAATTCATTAATTCTATAAGTCTGTTATCTGATTTTGCCACGATATCTTTAACATGTCTATAAAAATATCCCATCGAGAGAGGGACAACCTCTATACCAAACTTATTAAGAAGTTCCTCTTCATTATACATAACGCTCAGAAATCCTCTGGGCCTGTTTCCTATTTCCAAAATACGCATAGATTTAAAAACCTTTACGACAGCAGCAGTCCGACAAAAATCCTCTACCCCTTGAATAAACACTGGATCATCAGCATGGCAATTCTCAATATATGTAAATGGCACTCCATATCTTTGAAGTACTTTACTGCTAGCAAATATACCGCATTGAGTATCACGTATCCTTACACCACTTTCACTATCGGGAGCATCATCCCTTGCTCCCCACAACAATAAAGGTTTCCCTACAGACTTACCAACTCTTGCAACAATCTCTTCTAATCCAAAATCACAATGAAGCATAAAAACAGCATCTACGTTGTTATCTTTCAAATATTTTTCAATTGCAGGTATTTGTTCTGGGCTTGTTGCAATACCACTATCAATAACTGAATCCAAGTTGATGATTTCAACATTACCTCTTATTTTAGCAAGAGAAGAAAAAGCTCTTCGCTTCGATATAAGAGCATTTTCCAAGCTTGTAAAGTAAAGCCCTCTTTTTACAGGCACCACTCCTAACTTTATAGTTATTGATTTTTTCATTCTATCGCCTCCTCATCGTATTAATATATTAAGATAAAAAATTTTTGATTCAAATACTGCCTTAATATTAATCCAAACATACTTTAATAATAAGACATATAAAATCCTTAACAGCATTTTCCCTTGGCTATTTACTTGCTTTAGGCTTAAAATGAATAGGAGATTTACCTGTGATTTTTCTAAACTTTTTATAAAAATATATATAATCACTATACCCTACAATGTCAGCTACTTCTTTAGCTTCTAGTCCTTTTTTCAAAAATTGTTTAGCATTCTCTACTCTAAGTTTTTCAAGATAATTTTTGAAACTCACGCCAGTATACTTTTTAAATAGAACCCCCAAATATGTAGGATTATATCCATACATAGAAGCTAACATTTTTATGCTTATTTCTTTATTAGAATAATTTTTTTCAACAAAATCAACTATTTTATTAATAGTACTTTGGGGCTTGCTGTCCATTAAAGTTTTAGCCATTAATAAAAGTTTATTTCTTAAGAATTCATACAATTCTTTTAAAGAACGCATTTCATTAATGCTATCAATAACTTCCTCAATATCCAATAAACTTTGTTCTAAATTCTCATAGCATGTTTTATTCACTAGAGATAAATACAATTTTATATACTCCGACTTCATTCTTTTTTCTGAAAGCTGTAAACTTACAAAGCTACGATTAAGTTGCTGTAATAATGTTTCTATTTTCTGGTTATCATTTGAATTTATTGAAACTATAAGTTCTTCAACTATTTTTTCTGTATTAATTTCTATGTAGTCGTAGCTGCTTTTTGAAACCTTACCTTGATTAAAAAAGACATATTTCATTGAATCATTATATAAGAACGTATTATCACATATTTGTTTAAGATAGTTAAATGATTTAGGTATACCTTCTAGTGTGACTTCAGGTTCTCCTACCGCAATCAAAACGCTTTTTCCAACATTATTTAACATCATATCATATAACATGTCTAAGCCCGTAGTGTTTGCATCATCAAAAATCAAATCCTTCATTATAACTCCTATATAATCACCTAGCGAAAAGACTATCCCTTCCCAGCCCATTTGAACCCAATTACGAAGTATCTTTTCCCCACCAATCCTCTCTGACACCGTAAAACCATCAACATTCATCAATATAAGCTGATATTTATTCCACGGCAAATTATAACCATATTTATTTAGACATTCTTCTATTTGATTACAATTAGCATAACCTGACAGTAATTCCCCTATTACATCGTTGATATCTATTATCTCACCACTAGCCCACTTGTAATTGTCTTTTCCAATGCACTCAGAAATTTCTGAATAAACAAACTTTACCATTTCCGCAAGTTCATCTTCATTTATGGGCTTGAGAATATAAGCCCTAGCACCATAATTTAACGCTTTTTGAGCATACTCAAATTCAGAATAGCCAGATATCACAATTGTTTTACAGTTTATCTTTTCTTCATTTATTTGCTTTATTAATTGTAAACCATCCATTCTCGGCATTACTACATCAACAAGTACTAAGTTAGGTCTTAAAATTCTTATCTTATCAAGAGCTTCAATTCCATCAACTGCTTCGCCACAAACAGTAAATCCATATTTCCCCCATTCGATAATTGTCTTCAATCCCTCTCTTATAAGGTCTTCATCATCTACTATAAAAACACTAAACATATTTCTCCTCCCCTTCGGGAAGAAATACGGTAACTTTTGTACCAATATTTATTTTACTATCAACTTTTATTCCATAAGGAGGGCCATAGAAGAGCCTTATTCTCTGATGGACATTCTTGAGACCAATTTTTTGTTCTTCCCTTTCATCATAATCTTCAAAAGATTTTGCAAGATACGCTAGTGTTTCCTCGTCAATGCCTTTACCATCATCTTCCACTAGGATTATCAAATTTGTTTTCTCTTTTTTTACTGTTACTTTTACATTCCCATTTCCTCTTTTATCCTTTAATCCATGAACAACTGCATTTTCTACAAGGGGTTGGATGATAAAAGGTAATATATTATAGCTATTTAATCTCTCTTCTTCAACATTAATCGAAAAATTTATTCTATTTCCACATCTAAATTTCTGCAGTTCTAAGTAATTACGAACTAACTCAAGCTCATCTTTTAAGGGAATAGGCTTATTGCCTACTTCAATAGTCTTTCTAATGATCATTCCAAGTTGCCTAATTGCTCGTGATACTTCTTCATTACCCTCTGCATGAGCTTTCATTCTTATAGCTTCTAAGGAATTGAAAAGAAAATGAGGATTAATCTGGTTAACTAACATTCTAAATTTTATATCTTGTTGCCGAGTTAAGAGTTGATGTTTTTGTTCATTTACATTCTTTATCTCTTCCATTAATTTCTTGATACCTTCTACCATTGTATATAAATCTTCCCACAATTGACCTATTTCATCCTTACCTTTAATCGGTAAGCCTAAGGAAAAATTGCCTAAAGCAACATTATGCATTAAATTGCTTATTTGAAAAATCCTATTACTAAATACTTTTGAAAATAAAATTATAAATACCAAAGCAACAATCAAACTGGAAATCATGACCCAAATTCCTGTTTCTATAGCATTCTTAACTTCTTTTGCTACATCGTCAGGTGGTACAAGAACCAAAATTGTAAATATCCCTTCACTTTTAGGTACAGAAAATGAACATGAAAATACTTTATATAAAACACCATTATATTTTAAATCACAGTAACTAGTTTTACTAGACATTACTTTTTGTAAAGGTGTATCTTTAATATTATTGCCTAAAAGTTTTCCTTTTTTTGAAGCTATAATAACACCTTCTTCATCAATAAGAAGTATATCAAATATTTCCTGTTCTATAATTCTATAGATACTTTGATTGTCTATACAAATAGTTAATACAGCTTCCAAATCCATACTTTCTACATTATTTAATGCACGGGTTAAAGTAAGATATTGGTTTTTATTTAATATATTTTGGGGAATTTTAGTGTACACCCAACTTACTTTTCCATTCAATTTAAGTGCCTCTTTATACCAAAAAGTTTGCCTAATTTCGTCAGTTGCTTTCATAAAACGCCAATTATTTAATAGCGTAGAATTCTTAACATAAACCCTTATATCATAAAGTTCATTATATATATCGAGGTATTCCTCGAATCTATTATATTCTCTGTAAGACAAAAATACCTCATAAGGATCTTTATACTTATTTGAGATAATTTGGTATAACTTCTGGTCTCTATAAAAAATATCAGATATAGTAATACAAGTAGCCATTTCTTCAATAATCCTTTTTTTTACTCGATCTAAGCTGCTTTCAACTTCTTTCATTTTATAATCCTTAACTTTATTTTCAATATCATGAAGCAGTATAAAACCCACTGTCATTACAGGTAAAAAAACAACTATTAAATATGAAAGAAGAAGTTTGTTTCGAATTTTCATATCTAAAAATTTATGCAATACCCCCATGTTATATCACCTCAGTATTACAAAAAGGGGTTATTCATAATCTAAAGTAAAAATATACATACTTACTTAGCAATCAATATTATATCCTCATATTCTTTTTTCCACTAATCCGTATTTTTTATCTCCGCCCGAAGAGTCTGTTGTCCACAATTTATAGCTTGTCAATTGCTTTCTTAGCATAATAGATAATATAAATAATCCCAATATTACAAAATTATTTATAAAACCAATTATATACAGCCAATGAAGGCCGAAATTATCAATCAATAATCCACCTAAGTAATTTCCTATAACGGAACCTAAGCCCATTGAAAACGAATTTACTACCGTTTGACCAGTTGCTTTCAATTCATCAGGAGTTAATATATAAATGTAGTATATCATACCAAGAAGAAAAAGACTATAAGCTGGTCCTCCCATAATATGTCCTAATATAGCATGCCATGGTCTAACAGCTAACAAATACACGAGTTGTTGAAGTAGGTAAATGACACTGGCAAATATAATCAGTCTTATTGCACCGAATCGATTAATTAAATAGCCACCAAAGAAAAATATTGGTATTTCGCTTAAAGCTCGTATAGAAAACATCTGCCCCAGTTGTTCTTTACTACCTCCTAATTTTTCAACAAGATTTGGCAAAAAGGTTGTAGATGCTATATTAGGAATATTTATAAAAAACGCAAACAATATAAAAGTTACATAGTAATAATTCTTGAATAACTTGTTTAATTTCATTTCCCTCAAAGCGAGAGGAGAATTAATAGTTTCATTTTTAATACTTAAACTGAATATTATTGTAAACAAAGCTGTTATAAAACATGTCGGAAAAATAATATAAACTGATATATTATGAACAAGCTTACCATATATATAAGTCATTATAGCATAACCTATAGAACCCCATAATCGAAGAGAACCATATGAAATATTCTCACTATTATAAATTCCTTTCATAATCCAACTGTCCAATAAAGGATTCAACGGACTACTAAAAAAATTATATAAAAGCATAATAATACACATCGACAAAACACGATTATTAAATGGAAACAATACATATAAAATCGCACTAACAGTAAAACAAAAAATATAGGTCTTTTTAATCGAACGTATTTTATCACTTACTATTCCCCAAAAAGGTTTGGAGAAAATATTACCAAGTGCAACAATAGACATAATAAAACCTATTGTTGTATTATTATAACCCTTTTCTTTTAAAAATACAACATTAAAAGAATTAGCGGCAAAAGTAGCCCAAAATAAAAACTCCACAACAGCAAATTGTACCCGTTTATTGCTAAAATCACAAATTAAATTTATTATATTAAAGAACCTTTTCATAAATTATAATTACCCCCACAACACTTTAAGCCATCCGTATCCTTGGTTTTCTATAAAACTCCACTCGCTTATCAAGTTCCTCAAAATCAATGCGACCTGTTTTAAGGAATTCTTTCACCATATCCAAAGTAGGAATTCCCGCACGCCCTCCAATTCTAGTACATTTTATCGCAGATACGGCATTCGCAAACCGTGCCGTATCTCTAGTACTCCATCCTTGAAGCAACCCATATATAAAAGCCCCATGATAAACATCTCCTGCACCTGTCGTATCTTTTACTGGAACTGAAAACGCTGGCTCTATAAAAAAGCCATCGCTATCCATTCCAATACAACCTCTTTCCCCAAAAGTAAAAACCACAATACTGGGACCTCTTTCCATGATTTTTAAACAATTGGCTTCATAATTATGATCATCAAACATGCCATTATAATAAAACTCTGATCCTATAAAGACATCAATTAAGGGTAGCATTTCCAATATTTTTGGATTGAAACCATCTGCATCAAAAACTACTTTGACTCCCTTTTCTTTAGCCCAGATAGCAGCCTGCCGAGTGACAGCCGTAACGCTAGCTAAATGAAGATACTTTGCTGAAATAATATAAGAATAATCCAATTCTTCAATTAAAAGTTCTCGGACAGTACCACGGTGGTAAATGATACTCCTTCCATTCTTTTGATTTTCAGATAAAACCAATGAAAAAGGGGTCTCCCCATTTTTATCGATTATTAACCTCGAAACATCTACACCATGAAGAATGAAATCATCAATACAAAACCGCCCATACTGACAGTCTCCTACCACACCGATTACTCCTGTTTTTACTCCTAACCTTGCTAAAGTTACTAAGGCCGTCGCTACTTTGCCTCCACCTTGCCAACTATATTCTAAGAGCCTAGCCCCCTCATTCTCTCTTGGAAGTCTATCTACATGTACTAACAGGTCTATGCATGGTATTTCTATGCCTACAACATCCATATGTATCCCCCTCATGTAACCATCTATATTTTATATCCTTTGGGATTAAGAAGTCTAATTTTACCCCGAATAAATTCCTTTACTTCCTTTTTCACTTTATTTAAACAACCATACATAAAACCTCTATTGGTTTCTTGTTTCATTAAATTCTTGACAGTTTGATAAAAAGTACGATCATATTCAGTTGCAATATTAACTTTATTTATTCCAAGTTCAATAGCTTTACGAATCTGTTCATCAGGTATATCAGATCCCCCATGTAATACTAATGGAATAGTAACTCGTTGATTAATTTTTTCCAACCGAGCAAAGTCAAGTTTTGGAGTTGCTATATATTGACCATGTGCATTACCAATAGAAATAGCAAGAGCATCAACACCAGTCTCACTAACAAAATCTTCACAAAGGTCAGGATCTGTGTAATATTCCGGATTTGTGAAATAATCAATTTCTATTCCCCTACCAACATAACCTAGTTCAGCCTCAACTTCTACACCAAGCGAGTGAGCTACTTTTACTACTTCTCTGGTCAGCCTTATATTTTCATTAAAATTCAACGTTGAGCCATCAATCATTATAGAAGGAAAGCCATAACGAATCCCTGCCATTGCTTGTTCAAAGGATTTACTATGATCAAGATGAAGACCTATTGGTACTGAAATTTTAGATGCTATTTCTCTCGTGATAGCAACAACCGTACCCATAGAGATAAAGTCATTAAAACCAGGATAAAACTGAATAATTACTGGAATTTTCTCCTCTTCAGCCACTTCAAGTGCCCATGCAATAGTCTCATAATTAAATACATTAAAGGCTGCTATACCGTAACCATTCAAATCAGCTTCTTTTAATATTACACTAATCCGTTCTAGAGGCATTATTTTCACCCTTCGATAACTTTATTTACAAAAAACGATTGAAATCTAGGTAATTTATCAGTAACTTTTCTACTAATCTTATCAATAGCTTCAATATCTTCATGACTTAAACGCCATCCTGTAGCACCCAAGTTTTCCTGTATCTGTTCAGGCCTCCTAGCCCCTACAATTGAGGAAGTAATGCCAGGTTGAGCGTTAATCCAGTTAATAGCCACCTGAGCCTGGGTTTTACCATACTTTTCAGCAAAAGGCTTCAAAGCTTCTGCCACATCTATACACTGCGAAAACCATTCTGGTTGGAACAATGGTGCCTTTTTCCTTCCATCACCCTCCGGGAAGGTCCAATCCTTTGTAAACTTTCCAGTAAGCAAACCTTGAGCCAGTGGACTATAAGCAACAATACCTATTTCATTTTCCCGACAAAACGGAAGTATGTCTTTTTCAATAAACCTCCATAACAAATTATAACAAGGTTGTATAACTTCATAACGAGCAATCCTTAAAGCCTCTTTCATCTGTTCTAATGAAAAATTAGACAAGCCTATTACTCTTATTTTTCCTTCCTCATTTAGCTCTTGCATTGCCTCCATTGTCTCCTCTATAGGTACATCATCGCTCGGATAATGAATAAAGTATACATCTATATAGTCGGTTTGAAGTCTTTTCAAGCTATTTTCACAAGCCCTCTTAACATCTTGTTTTCTCATATTAGTTCTCCAAACTTTAGTAGATATATAGACTTTATCACGGTATTCTTTCAAGGCTTTCCCCAAAACTTCTTCAGAATGGCCCCTGCCATACAATTCAGCGGTATCAAAAAAGTTAATTCCGCCTTCCAAAGCTTTTTCAATTGTAGCAATAGATTCACGATCATCAGCAGTCCCCCAGTAATCACCTCCCATTGCCCAACACCCCAACGATATTTCTGATATCTCCAATGGACTTCTTCCAAGTTTTCGGTATTCCATAATATGATCCTCCTTCTTGGATTATTGTATTCCTTCTTAAATTTATATACTAACTTTAATAACTTTATTTGTTTCTGCTGATTTTAGAGCCACCTCTCGAATCGCAACAACTCTTTTCACTTCTTCTGGTTTTACGGCTAATTCTCTACCATATAATAGGTGCTCTACTATATTTTCGTAAAACCTTATCCAATTACCAGGAACAGTTTCCAACTCCTCTACTACATAATCTTTTGTATAAAGCTTAGCAATACATCCCTTCTTATTTTGTGACAAAGTAGTTATTAACTCCCCATTTCTCAAAGCCATTTCCTGTGGATCGAAACCTTCCACTATCAATTTAGCCTTTTCGCCCCATATTTCCCAGCCTTTTTGTCGACTATGATTATTATTAGCTGTCTCTATAATACCTCTTGTTCCGTCTTCAAATGTTAATACACATAAAGCCCATGTTTCTACATCTACATCTTTAACAAAATATAACATATTACAATACACTGAAATAACCTTTGCAGAATTGATCAATAAAACTTGATCTATAAGGTGAGCACCCCAATCACTAAAGATTCCTCCACCTTTCTCCCTTATACTTCTCCAACGTCCTGGAATAGGAACGCTATCAGAGTATATATAAGACTTAACAATTTCTGGTTTTCCTAAGCGACTATCTCTTATATATTGATGGACTGTTAGAAAATCTTCATCCCATCGTCTATTATGAAATACACTCAGCATCTTGTTGTTTTTATAAGCAGCTTCTATCATAGCATCAGCTTCTCTAGCTGTAAGGCACATTATTTTATCTGTCACAACATGTTTTCCTGACTTCAATGCCTTAATAGCAAATTCTGCATGTGTATCATGAGGTGTAGCAATAACAACCAATTCAATATCCGGATTTTCTAAAAACTGACTGACATCTGGATATACTTTTAAACCACATTTAATTGCATAAGCTTTTCTTTCAGGATTATTTGTAACTACGGCATAAAGTTCCAACCCTCTTGTCATCTGAATTAGTTGTTGATGTATAATCCTTCCTGCATAACCATAGCCTATAATACCAGTTTTAATTTTTTTTGTTAACTCATTCATTACTTATCACCTATTCTTTATCGTTATTCAGAAATCCCTATACAATTCTGAATTTTACTATATCCATATCGTGCAATCGACAACGGGTTGTCATCTTGATAGTCTTGTACAAAAAGTTCAAGAGACAAATATCCATTATATCCAATATTTTTTAAGGATTTTAAAAACTCCCTTAACGGTGCCACACCGTCACCTGGAAAAACACGATCTCTATCTGCAATCTCATCTCGAGAAGGATATGCTGGATAATCGTTTATATATACACTGTTTCTTTATATCTAAATTAAAAGGTCTCAAAGTCGAAGCATTCAAAGCTGTTTTAAAAAAAATTTTGTGTCTAAATCCATTGTACCACACCTCTGCCCTCATGAAAGAAAAATTTTTACTTTAAATATCGTAAACCCTTTACTCCTCGCGAGCTGTCTACATCTCGCTTTTTATACATCTTTAAGTACGTCCTTATTAATCCAATTGATATCATCCTTTCCCCTCACAAGTTTTTGCTTAGTATTCTAAAGGATTTACATTATATCCTTCAATAAAAGGCTCAGGACGAGAACAATCACTTTCGACTATATAATATCTTTCATTTTTCGATGAATCACATAAGCCATGTAATACATCAAGCACGTGATACGCCAATTGCTCATTTGCTCTGTGTCTTCTATTATTTAAAATGGCATATGCCATATCTGCAAGTCCCAACCCTCTACTATCTTCAGCATATTGATGTGTAAGAGGCATTTCTCTCATATCGCCGCCACGTCTTTGCACATATATTGGGCCAGAAAACATATTAGGATCGTTTGCTACTAATACGCCTTCAGTTCCTACAATTTCTAAACGTGGCCAATACTTAAAGCCGTCACAAGTAGCAGTAAAATTAGCAATTACATTATTATCGAATTCTAATATACCTGAAACTGTTGTTGCAACTTCTACTTTGAATATTTTACCGTATTCACTATGAGTAATATCGTGAATCCTTTTTTCAGAAAAAGGCATTTGTGCTGATCCCATAACCTTGCGTACGGGCCCCAATAACACCACTAAAGCTGTAATAAAATATGGCCCCATATCAAACAACGCCCCTCCCACCCCCGCCTTATGGTACCTTTCACTAGATACCGCCATCATAATCATAGCATTAGCATAAATAGGCCTGCCTATCCAACCCTCATCTATGAGTTTTCGACAGGTTTGGAGGCCAGCGCCTAAAAATGTATCAGGTGCACAGCCAATAAGTAATCCCTTAGACTTTGCGAAGTTAATCATTGTTTTCGCTTCTTCTCGGGTCATAGCCAAAGGTTTTTCTACATAGACATGCTTACCAGCTTTCAATGCAGCCATATTAACCTCATAGTGAGCCCACGGATTTGTTAAATTAAGTACAATCTCTATTTGAGGATCAGCAAGAAGTTCTTCTACCGAATATACTTTAAGTATACCAAACTGTTTAGCCCTTTTCTCTGCATTTTCTGGTATTATATCAGCACAAGCTATAATATTAATAATAAACTTAAACTTGTTTACCAAGTTGTCTATATATCTTTCGCTAATCTTACCACAGCCTATTATACCAACATTCAACTTACGCATAAAAACATCCCCTTATAAATATTAACTTAGACAAATTATGTATATGAATAGGAAAATAAGCTAATTTAACCTCTTATTATTGCTATAATACTAGATTTAAAGCGATATTACTGTAAAACAAACTCTTAACAATATCTTCCTAATTATTCATCGTAGAGTATAAGATTTAACCAACTCGGTAATCTCGTTGTAATAATCACAATTATCCCATAAAAATGATTGAGGTAAACTCCTAATTTCTTCCCATGGAGTAGCAAGAAGTTTTTCTTTTAGTTGACGTAAATATAGATAATGGAACGCTCCTCTTAACCTAAATTGTAATTTAAATTTATCTTGAGAATTAATTTTACCAAAATGTCCGGAATCTTCCATAAATGACAAGACTTTCATGGCAAATTCTACTTCCTCACCATGGTTAAAATTTAACTCCTTCACAAATTTCATCCAAGGTGTGTCATCCTTAGGATATACTAAACCCATAGCTTGAGCATCTTTATAAGCCCACAATGTCCATGAAATTCCGTTATCTTCTAAAATGTCTAAAACATCTTTTAATAAATCCCTCCGATATTGCATACCATCTTTTCTAAAGCCCATCCCAGTCTCTCCACACCACAAAGGTCTTTGATAACGTTCACCAACTTCTATACGTGACCTTAATGCTTCTTCTATCTCTTTTTTATCCCATGGATTAGAATAATATTTACGAAATATATCAGATGGATAATAATGGAATGAATAAGCCACTTGCGGATCGCTGAATTCTTCAAGCATGCTAAAATCAGTAGCCCACCAATCTCCTTCTATAAAAATTATATGATTTTTATCAACTTCTCTAATAGCTTGAATTACCTTGTTATAAAAATCATTAAATACCTCAGCTTTTAAAACATCAACTGGCTCGTTAATAATATCATATCCTAAAACCCAAGTATTATCTTTATAGTGATCAGCTATAAATTTCCATAATCCTATTACACGATCTCTAAAACATGCCTGTTCCCAGAACAGGGGAACCCCATAGTCTATATCGGCGTGAGAATCAGGATTTTGACCACCTGGAGCTGCATGTAAATCAAGTATTGCATATATCCCATATTCTTCACATAGTTTTATTACTCTATCTAAATGCTTAAAACCTTCAACTTTATATTGTCCTGGATTCTGATCATCTTCAAAATAACGATAAGTAAAGGGAAGCCGTATCAAATTTATACCTAGCTGTTTTAAAAATACAAAATCTTTATCAGTTATAAAGTAGAAAAGATATGAATCAAAGAATTCTTTGCATCTCTCTTCTCCATATACTTCACTAAAAATTTTCTTTTTTAGATAATCAGTACCCGGCATTTTTGTCATAAAATGTTCCATATTCATCCAAGTACCAATTCCAAACCCTCTGAAAACTATTTTTTCTCCATTCAAAACAAAATTTCTTCCAGAAACTTTAACAAAATTATTATTCATATGTTTAATCTCCTTTCTATCATTTTTATTAAAATTATAATTACCAGACTATCTGTAATCATTTAACTCATTATATAACTAATATTATAAAATTTCAAGTAAGGGCTCGGGACTTTCTATTTCAACCGAGCCCTACCACATTTAACATTTTTAGTAGAAAATAACTACTCCCATCCCCAAAGCTTATAACGCTTATGCATCTCTCGTTCATATGCTTCATAAACTTTTTGAATACCAAGATTATTTAATTCTTTCATGAATTCATCCCATACCTTGTCAAAATCACTAGGTTTAGCCATAACTGCTCTAGGTACATAAAGTCTAATAAGTTCCGAAGCTTTTTGTAATATGACTTGTTCTTCTGACCCTTGTGGGAATGGATTGTTACCTACAGATATTCTTTTACTTTGTGGAAAATCCATCTTATACATTTCAATCCAAATTTGTTTCCCATAATGAGACAGAACTTCTTTTTCAGCTTCTGAATATTCTTTTCTAATATCTTCAGGACCAACAGGAACATAGTAATTACCAGTAGAATCTACAACTCCTTCACCATATCCTGGCAATATATCAGTAAGTATTCCTATACCTGTTTTATATCTGAAATCAGGATCCTCCGCTTTTTGTTTTGCAACTTCAGGTAACACTACTCTCTTACCATTCTCAACTTTATAATGTTCTCCTTCTATACCCCAATTCACTAAAATCTGACCTTCTTCCGAAACATAATAATCTACAAATTTAACAAAAGCTTCTGGATTCTTGCATTTTTTCGAAACCCCGTAACCTCGCTTAATATCACCACCACCCCAATTTTTCCAATTATTTGAATTTTCGTATCCTTCCATAGCCACTGGAACAATCCCCATTGTTCTCCATTCTTTTCCTTCTCTCCTCAAAACTTTAGTTGCGTCTGCATAAGCCCAAACACCATTTATCGTTGCTAGTACCCTACCTGATGCAATCTTAGAAACATATTGATCCTTCTTTTGTACAAAAGACTCTTCATCCAGCAACCCTTCTGCATACATGTGATTCAACCATCTAAAGTATTCTTTTTCTACAGGCCTTGTTATATGAAGTTGTGGTTTCCCAGTTTCGGGGTCAATATACCATTCACCATCATCAGGCGCACCAGTTGCAAAAAATGCCGGATTAGTTACTGAAAGGATAAACATTAGAGTATCTCCACCGCAAAGCGATAACCCAATTGTAGGTTGCCCATCAATAGTAGGATGATTCTGCTTATACGTTCTTATAGCATCTTCATATTGCTGCAACGTTTTTATTTCTGGGTAACCCAATTCTCTTAAAACATCTAATTGTATAGCAAACGGCGAACCATCAGGAGTAAAACGTCGTTGGTTCAACTTAAGCCAATGAAATGAATAAATATGTGGATCCTCTTCACTCCATCTGGCCATTCCTAATTTATCCCCATATAACTTCTTGATGTTTGGCCCATACTTATCAATAAGCTCGTCCAATTGAAGCAACGCCCCCGCTTGATAGAATACGTCAGTTCCCCTAGTAGGAAGAATATCAGGATAATCTCCACTTGCTGCCATTAAAGACATTTTTTAACTAGGATCTCCAACTGCATATACAAACTCGATCTTTACCCCCGTCTTTTCTATAAGTTTCTTACCTACAGGAGTATCCCAATTATCCGGCTTTCCAGGTTCAGGAGAAAACCCCTTTAAAACTATGATCTCTTTGCTACTTGTATCAGAGCTACTATCTTCCTTTTTGCTACTTTCTGTTTCGTTTTTCTCCACCTCGTTATCAGTGATTTCTTTGTCTGCAGATTGACTACCACAACCAATAGCTACTACTACTAAGAAAATCAGACAAGTGAGTAAACTTAAAAATTTTTTCATTATTATCATTTCCTCCCTTCATTCTTGATTATTTTACTCTATTTGTCATACAACTACCATTTATCCCTTAATAGCTCCTATTGTAATTCCTTTTACAAAATATTTTTGTATAAAAGGATAAACTAAAAGGATAGGCGTAGTAACAACAACTGTAATAGCCATTCTAATGGATTCTGGCGAAATCTTTACCGCTTGCCGTTTCATCGCTTCCACATCTAAACTTGCTGACATAGCCTCCACATTCGTAGCACTCAATATTTTCATTAATTCATATTGTAAAGTTGTTAACTGATCATTACTACCACAGTAAATATACGTATCAAACCATGAATTCCATTGCCCTACTGCATAAAACAATCCTATTGTAGCTAACACTGGTACACAAAGGGGTACAATAATCTTAGCAAATATTATAATATCATTGGCTCCATCAATTTTTGCTGACTCTTGAAGACTTTCTGGTAATCCATCTATATAGGATCTAATTACAAATAAATTCCATGCTCCTATTAATCCCGGAATTAAATAGACATAAAACGTATTAGCAAGTTTCAACTTAAGCATTAATAAATACTCGGGAATCATTCCACCGCTAACGTACATTGTTATAACAAAAGCCAAAGATATAACTCGCCTAAGTATAAAATCCTTCCTACTTATAACATAAGCTAACATAGTAGTAGAGCCAAGTGAAAGTATTGTACCAATCACTGTTCGCAATATAGAATTTCTCAGACCAACAACTAATAGCTCATTTTTTAACACATGTTCATAATTTCTAAGTGTTGGTACTCTTGGCCATATTGTAACACCTCCTTTCACAGTGTCTAGATAATCATTAAACGAAATAGCCGTTATATTTAAAAAAGGATATAATGTAATAATTGCTGTAAATATCATTATAATATATAAAAAACTTTCACCTACAGCGTTACCTAACTTGACTTTATTCATTATTCTACTCCTTTCTTTAGAACACTCCACTTTCACCCAGCTTCTTAGAAAAGGAATTAGCAATGAAAAGCAAAATAATACTTACTACCGATTTAAATATCCCCACCGCTGTTCCATAAGAAAAACGCGCCATTTTGATTCCGTATTCCAATACATACAGGTCTAATACGTCTGCATAATCTTTTACAAGATTATTACCTAAAAGCATTTGTCTCTCAAAACCAATATTAATCAAATGACCCACCCGTAATATTAGGAGTATTACTATCGTTGCACGTATTCCCGGAAGGGTGACGTGCCACATCTTTCTAATACGTCCTGCCCCATCTATTTCTGCTGATTCATATAATTGTGGATCTATGCCCCCTATCGCCGCTAAATAAATAATAGAATTCCAACCCATCTCTTTCCATATACTAGCAAAAGTCACTATCCACCAGAAAAGTTGAGGAATCGCTAAAAACTGAATTGGTCTCTTAATAATTCCTAGTGCTATTAATAATTCATTTACCGCTCCACCCTGAGGAGAGAGTATTTTTGAAATAATACTTGCAATAACAACCCACGACACAAAATGAGGTAAATAAGAAACCGTTTGAACTGTCCTCTTAAAATACCCATTTTTTATTTCGTTTAAAAGTAACGCAAATATAATTGGTATAGGAAAACCTACAATTAGATCTAACAAACTCATTCCCAAAGTATTCCTCATTATTCTATAAAAATCAGGGTCCTTGAGAAAAGTGACAAAATGTTCAAATCCTACCCATTCCTGTTCAAAGAAACTCTTCTGCAGCTGAAAATTTTGAAATGCCATTGTCCATCCCCATAGTGGAATATATTTAAAAATAATAAGCCAAATAACAAATGGAATAGACATTACTAAGAGATATTTCTGCTCGTATAGGATAGTTGATAATTTCTTTTTTCTTTTTTTTGTATAATATGCTCCCACCTTATTATTTTCACTCCATGTATTTATGTATTGCACCGATAAAGCCCCCTCTGCAATTTTTTACGATTTATATTTTATATATTTTTTTATAAAATCATATATAAAAAACTACACTTATTTGTTTGTAAAAATTACAGATTTTAATCGCGGGTTTAAATTAACCCATTTTTAACGAGTAAAAACTGACCACCCCTGGCTCTAAATCAAACGTTATTACACTGGCCCGTATTCAACCCGATTTTTAACCTGTCCTTTAGGCGGTAGCTGTTGCCCTTATGTTGACTATGTGGGCATGATGTAATAATCTATCCAATACCGCAATTGCAAGCACAGGTTTCCCTATAAGCTCTCCCCATTCCCCAAGTCCTTTATTACTCGTAAGAATTATGCTCTCTTTCTCATAACGAGCACTTATTAGCTGGAAAAAAGATTTAACCCCAGACCATCTAATGGAGGATAACCTATTTCATCAATTACAAGAAGCTTAAGTCCTTTATATACCTTCTTTTATCTATTCAATCAATTCTCTTCATAATAAGTTTTCTTGAGGTCTTCAATAAGTCTTGTAAGACTGCTAAAATAAACCCATATTCACTACAACTACAATTAGAACCTCTATAACAAGATGTGTCTTCCCTACTCCAGGCAGACCAAAATCTTCGCCTGATAAACAAAAGCCATCATAGTTAGCTCCCTTATCAATTTTTCACCAATACTGCCATGCCCACCGTATTTCATACCGTCAAAACTCAACAAATCCATCCTTACGAACCTTATTGGCCTATTGTTCTCATCAGTACCAAGTAATACAGTTTTCATTCTATCAATGAGCACTATGTCAGTTACTCCGCCAAAGTATTCAAAACCGTGGATAAGACAGCAAATGAAGGTATGAATATTACAAACGGTTTATGAATTCTACGTATATGGCTCTGGAATACCCCACCACCATCGCAAAGATATAAAGTTTACGCGCCTCACCAGTTTCCTCATCGAATGTAGGTGTATTCACTCCAATCCACCTGTACTTGTTGGCCTGGCTTGGTTTCATAGCAGCACACATCAGGAGCCTATTTTGAGGGCCTGAATAGCCTTACATAGTCCCCCTTAGGATGGTACGGCCGCCGTTGTAACCTTCCTTTCTAATCCTTTAATAAATGACCTCGCAATTGAATATACCTAAATTCATCATCTGTTGAATAGTATTCTTAGCACGGATCAAGTTTTGAACCCCTTTTAGGATGCGGTTTCCTTTGAGGAATACCGCCTGCTCTGAGGTATTTTTCTCTCAGTATTTCTTCAAAGACTGGTTTCTTGAGCAATTGCACAAATGCTCTTGCCCTCTGCTTTTAATTGGTGTAACATGATAATAGATCCTCTCCACCACATTTAATACCTCCGATTCTTGATAGGATTTAACAGAGGGATAATTCACCAAAAAGTAGGTCAATTCCTTTTTGTTACTCCTGAGTCAACTACACCAGCAGTGAACTTTGGAGTACCTCAAATATTTATATTTGAGAAGTTGCTAAAGTGGATATTGAAGATAAAGGAAATGTTGGAATAAGATTATATCGTGGTTAATCACTTACCAGCTGATTTTGTAAGGTAAAATAAAAAACGAACAATCCCCACTTTTTCAAGGTGGGGATTATTTTACTCTCACTTTACAATAAACTGTTAAACGTTACTTCATCAAAACACTTCGGGCGGAAATGCTTGAACCAATCTTAAGGGAATATCACCTTTATTCTTACATGTAAGATTTTTTATGCCTGCAGGTAAAAAAATTTCGTTGCTTTTACAAATATCTAAACTTCCTCCCTCGAATATCATCTCTCCTTTACCTTCAAGTATAATTGCAATTGAAAAAGTTCCGGTATCATTAAGTATAAATTCATCCCTGACTTCTATTTCTAACATGCTAAAGTATGAAGTCTGTTCCATTCCAAGTAGAAGTTTTTCAGTTCCTCCTTTATTATTTTTTATAATCCGAGGTAATATCTTATATTTTTTTAAATTTTCATCATAACTAGTACCCATATACTTATAACACCCCAACAATAGTTCTTTATATTTCAGTTCTTCATGTTTTGAAGAAAAATTCCGTTTTGTAACTCCCACAGTTATATCAGATGATTCCTGAACTTCAATCAAAAAACATCCTGGACCTACAGCATGAGGAACACCTGCATCCACAAAAAATACATCTCCCACTGATACTGGTATCTTATGGCACCACTCCTCCATAGCCCTAATATCCTGTTTTTCATACAACTCCTCAAATATCTGCCGGCTAATACCCTCCTTAAAACCCAATAGTACATAGGGTTGTTCTTCCTGATCCTCACGAAGCCCAATAATATACCAGCTTTCAACTTTTCCAAATTCTGAATTAAAATATTTTCTGGCATACTCCCGAGTAGGATGAGTTTGAAGCCCAAGTTGATTTTTGGCATCTAGTAATTTTACCAATATGCAAGTATTACTCCCAAACTTATTTACATGCTTCTCCCCTAACAACTCTCTAGGATATTTTTCAATTAAATCTTTCAGCAAAACTTTATGTCCTGTAGGCAACCACACTTCAGATAAACCTAAATTTTTATCTCCCATTTTATCTTTATTTATGGCATGGGTGGTAGACCCCACCCATGCCTCCGGCCGACCATCATCCTTGGGATTTTTTACCCCTCTAAATCTATCAATTTCCCTTCCACCCGGATACCTAGGTATTTTGTTAGGTACCAACTGCAAAGGTCTTTCCCAAATCCGTTTCTCCATACTCATCCCTCATTTTTTATTTTTAAACCTTGTCTAATGTATAGCAGATTCTCTTCACATTTCTGCCTTCAATATATAGTAGTTTATCATGAATCGGCCCTCCGCAAAGTTTAATTCTTACAGTCTTCTCAGTATTGGCATCCATATCAAAATAATTATCTTGATAGTGTGCTTTATAATCCAAAATGTTCAACCTTACATTTCTAGCATAATTCTGTGTAGAAAGAGTAACCACAAGTTCATCTCCTTCTTTTTTTACATCTTTTATAAACAACCCAGCGTCCTTAAACTTCAGCTTATAAAATTCTTCTATATCCACAAAAAGATATCGATTCTCTAATACAATACCTGAACCCTCAAAACTAACTTTAATGTATTCGTTATATTCATCTTTCACATCAAGTTTATTTAAGTCTAATGTATATAATAAAGTAGAAGCATCAGGTTTAATAACACATTCTACCCTCTTTTCACTATATATTTGACCTTCAAAATCCATGTGTCGAATAATTAAATCGCCTGAATATGACTGCTCTACTTCACTACAGGAATAAATCTCCAGTTTGCTTTCTGTTCTATTAAATGCTAGTATTATATCTTCATAAGCCCTTTTTGTATAATAATATGTCATTTTAGGCTTCTTGTAAAAATCAACGGTCGACATCAAGGTAGGAAATATCATGCCTTTATTATTATCAGCTACGGGATCATTAAACTTCCAATATAAACTTCCAGCACAAATCCATTTCAATATTCTCAAATGCTCAATCCAATATTTTAATACATAAGAATTGTACACCTGCGTGTAATAAATTACTTTCTCGTGATCACTTCCATCACCCAAATAATCATCTACATTTAACAACCTATTAGCAAACCGTTCAAAGTTCTCAAGTTTCTTCCTCAAGAAGTTAAATTTAAAATACGTGTCCTTTTCAGGAAGTGAAATAGCACCAAATTCACTTAAAAATCTTGGTCTATAGTCTTTTATTTTTTTATAATGAACATAAATATGAGTATCACCCTGCAAATCTGATTTAGGATTATCTCCTCCTGGTCGATCGGGAAAAGGACTATGCGGCGAACTTGGAATAAAAATGCGATGCGGGTCAAACTTCTCACACGCTGACTTTAATGTAATCTTGTTCAATTTATCATGAACAAATTCAGTAGGTCTACCTGCCCAAGTGTAAGCTTCATCATTTTCATTATCTCCACTCCATAGTACTAGAGACGTACAATTTCTATATTTCTTTATAACGTACACTGCTTCCTTATAAGCATTATCTAAAAACTCTTGATTTTGAGGATAAATACCACATGCAAACATAAAATCCTGAAAAACCATGATACCTTTTTCATCACATAACTCAAAAAACTTTAAAGGTTCATATATACCACCTCCCCACACCCTCAACATACTGATATTGCCTTCTACTGCAAAATCAATCATTTCTTCATACTCTTCTTCTTTAATGTCAGTATATACAACATTCAGAGGTACCCAGTTAGCACCTCTTACAAATAAGCATTTGCCATTAACCTTAAAAATAAATGAGGTTCCACCATCTTCTTGTGGTTCCTGCACAATTTCCACCGTACGAATTCCAAACTTTTGCTCTACGCTATCAACTATTTCACCATTCTTTTTTAACACTAAACGAAAGTCATATAATTCTGCTTTACCATAAGGTCTAGGCCACCAAAGTCTAGGATTTTCAACCTCCAGCTTTAGTGCCTTGAAAACATCTTTATCTCCCTCAACTTGACATACTACGCAGCCATCCTTAAGTAACTGGGCCTCCAGCAAATATCCTTCTAGTGACTCAACTTCTTGGTTTAGGTTAACTTCTAAACCCACTATAGCTTTACCATCTGTAATTTCCTCCGTATATATATAATAGTCTTCAATGAAGTTATGATTATAGGCTTTAACAGAAACCGGCTTCCAAATACCTATAGTTACACATCTTCCACAAAAATCCCATGAATAATTCATCTGAGCTTTTCTAGCCAAAATTCTATCTAGGGTAGTAGTAGAAAATAAACCAGTAGTATCCATACCTTCTACATACTTGACAGGAGAGTAAAAACGAACCACTAATACATTCCGAGCATTATACCGAAGTTTTGACTTAACATCGACCACAACTGGTATAAACATGTTATTCCCAAACGCTATTTTTTCACCATTCAAGTAAATATCACAAAAGGTATCCAGTCCCTCAAATTCAATAATAACTTTTTCTTGTTTCAAATCGTCAGAAACATAAAACTCTTTGAAATATATCCAATCAACTTCTTCGATCCATCGTTCCTCCTCCAGGTCTTTACCATAATAATGTCCTTTTATATAACCAGCTCTTCTTAAAGTTGCATGGATATCTTCTGGTATATATGCGTCTAACCAACCCTCAGGCACAAAACAATCCTCTAACACATGATCGATTTTTTCATTAAACGATACATAAGAAACTTTCCAATGTCCATCTAATAATAACTTTTGCATCAAGCATCATCCTCCTAATATAATTCTCTACCCTATTAACCTTTAACAGATCCAATCATAACTCCTTTTACAAAATATTTTTGTACAAAGGGATATACTAGTATTATTGGCACAGTAACAATAACTATGTTTGCCATAATCACACTTTGAGTTGTTATAGTCTGACGATGTACTGCACTCATACCTTGACGAGACATAGCCATTTCTGTGTTAGTAACAATTTCTCTTAACACTGCTTGTAAAGCCCATTTATTTCTAGATTGAATATACAATATTGTAGAGAAGAAATCATTCCAATAGCCCACTGCCAAAAATAAGCCAATTGTCGCCAACACCGCTTTGGAAAGAGGTAATATAATTTTGAAAAATATCAGCAAATCTGAAGCCCCATCTATTCTAGCGGACTCTTCCAAACTTTCTGGAATTGTAGCAAAAAAATTTCTCATTACAAATATATTCCATGCGTGTATGGCATTAGGTAAAATAAGTGCCCATAAAGTATCAATTAATCCTAAAGATTTTACCAATAGATACGTTGGTATCATACCCCCATTAAACAACATAGTAAACAGCACATATAAGGAGAAAAATGTTCGTCCTCTCATTCGCTTTTTTGACAAAGGATAAGCCGTAGTAGCAGTAAAAAAAGTTGCAAATGCTGTTCCTATTACAGTTACAATAACAGAAACCCTAAATCCAGACAAAACAACTGGGTTTTTAAGCACTACACGATAAGTTTCTAATGAAAAACCCCTAGGCCATAAAAATAATCCTCCTCTCATTGCTAACCTAACATCACTTATAGAATACATGACGATATGCCAAAACGGATAAACCATTAAAATAATCAGTATTATCATAAAAAATATATTAAATATATCAAAAGCATTACTTTTACTGAATTTGTTAGTACTATTTTTCATTTAAGTTCTCCTCCTTTATTACCATAAACCATCTTCTCCAAAGCTTTTGACAATATGATTTGCTGACCAAATCAGGATTAAGGCAACTACATTCTTAAATAAGCCTGCTGCAGCTCCTAAACTATAATTACTTTCCACTAGGCCTCTACGATAAACAAAAGTATCAATAATATCAGCTACTTCATATACTAAAGGATTATATAGAAGAAATATCTGTTCAAACCCCGCATTTAAAATATTGCCTAAACTAAGGATGAGTAAAATAACAACAACACTCCGAATAGAAGGTAAAGTTATATGCCACACTTGTCTAAATCTATTTGCTCCATCTACAATAGCAGCCTCATATAAAGTTGGATCTATATTAGAAATTGCTGCTAAATAAACAATAGTTCCCCATCCCACACCCTTATACAGGTCAGTTATAACCAATATAGATCGAAACATTCTTTTATTCGCAAGGAAATCTATTTTTCTCCCACCAAAATAACTAATAATATCATTTATTACACCTGTAGTAGGATTTAAAAAAGTTACAATAATCCCTGCAAAAATAACCCAAGAAATAAAGTGAGGCAGATACAAAACTGTTTGGGTAAATTTTTTAAAACGTTGATTTTTTAACTCATTTAACAATAAAGCAAGGATAATAGGAGCAGGAAATCCCCATAAAAGTTTATAAGCACTGATTAATATTGTATTTCTTAATATCCTTGAAAATTCTGGATTCCTAAATAGTCTTTCAAATTGCAAAAAACCTACCCATGGACTGTTAGCTATTCCAGCAAATATATTATACTCTTTAAATGCTATAACAACACCATACATAGGTATATAACGAAAGATAAACAAACAAATGATACCAGGTAACAGCAAAAGATATAAATACTTATCTCTTTTTATATCTCTTCCTATATTACCTCTTCCTTTCAAAACTCCATTATCCTGAATAATATTAGCAATTTTTAATTGCCCTCTTTGTAAACTTTTCATTTTCTCACCTCAAGAATATTTATTAATAATTGAGACCCCTATAGGCCCTTTGGTGCAAGACCTATAGGAGTCTTATACTTTTCCTAGTAAAACCTTTTTAATTGTTAATTCTCATCAATTCATTTTTATATATTTCCATAAATTCCTTTTGTTCTTTTAGCTGTCTTTGATAAAACTCATTTGCTTCTTCTTCTACCTCACGACCACCTCTAGCGTAAAATTCTTCTACATATCTATCAAATTCATCAATAGGAAGTTCTCCTGTAATAATTCCATAAAAGATCTCATCCCTCAATGTCTCTAAATCTGCTCCATATTCAGCCCACTTTGGCCTTGTCCTTTCTTTAAACCCCACGCGTATTTCTCTCATAGGTTGAGATGTTTGCTCTCTTCTCTTAAATAATTCAATAACTTCCGGCGTATTTATTATATTAGCTTCATCTTTCCTACTAGAAATCCAAGTTAGTAATCCCAAGCCGAGAGAAGTAGACTCTTCAGGCGAAACCAAGCTTTCCATCATTCCATCTACAATCCTGTAGTGTTCATTTTCTCTACCAAAAGCTTGTAACTTAAAAATTTCTGGAGACATTAAACGATCTAATACTTTAAATACTTCTTCAGGATTTTCAGCAGCCTTAGTGATAGAAACATAACACCAACCAGGTGGGACTGCAGGTTCATCACTACTAAATCCATCCGGGCCTTTTATAGGCTCAATATAAATATATTCTCCCTCAGGATTGTTTACCTTAAATGACCTCATCTGATTATTACTTGGATTAAAATAAGCTACCCAACGATACGCAGAACCAAATTTACCCTTTACAAATATTTCATTAAAATCATTCGATGTTAACATTGTTGGATCGATTAATCCTTCTTTATAACAGTCTTGGATTACTTTTAGAGCTTGTTTTACCTGTGGAAGTACCGATCCATGTTTAACAGTCCCATCTTCAGTTACAACAAAGTGGTCGGGAACTGCTTTAAATGGGTACAAGAAAGGTGCAAAACTCCTCCACTCCCTTGCCTGCCCTGAAAACCCATACGTATCGTTTTCACCATTTTTATCTGGATCGTTAAACGTAAATGCTCTCAACACATTAATGTATTCTTCTAATGTAGTAGGTATTTGAAGACCTAAATTATCAAGCCAATCTTTTCTTATAATAGTAGTCATACAACTAGGTTCCGCCACGTCTCCAGGCAAACTATACATTTTCCCATTTTGATAAGAATAAAACAATACTTCAGGTCCATAATAATCTAAATAATTTACGCCATATTTTTTTAGATACGGCATTAAATCTACTATTAACCCTGCAGCTACCCACTGCTGAAATTCTTTGTGCATACCATCCCACCACCACAATACATCGGGCATTTGGTCAGGATCGCTCATTAACAAATTAATTTTAGTTTTTACTTCATCCCATCCTGGAAGCATTATAAAATTAAAATCAACATTTAACTCTTTTTCTAATTCCTTTTCTACCCAACTATTCTCGGTTTTGGGACCACCCATTAAAGTCATGGTAATCTTTAACGGCTGACTCTTTGCTACCTCTTCCGCTGTACCATTTGGAGATGATATATCACTATTTTTCTGTCCTCTTCCACATCCTACAAGATTAACTATAATTAGAAGCATGACCAACAAGACTATTAACCTCTTTTTCATAGAAAAATTCCTCCTTCCTTCTTACTCATACACTCTCGAAAAGCCCGAGAGCTTTATTTTTGCATATTTCAGGGCTTAGCTTTTCAGCTTCACCCTTACTTTTTATACGATTTTCATACACGAATTCCCAGCTACTCTAAACCTTATATTACATATTTTCATATTAAGAGCTTCATTTTTTATGTTTCTCCCCTCAAAATACTTCATGTTCATTAATTCTATTTTTGGGTCTTACATTCTAAGAAACTGACACTCTCCTTCCAATTATCAAAAACATCTTATTACAGCACTTATCCCCCCATTGTTCATAAAGAAACAAAGTAGGCTTCTTTATCCTCCTCGATAAAGCTATCTCCTAGCTCTATCTTCTCAACCTGGATAACTTGCTTCCCATAGTAAAACCCTCATATACTCTGATTTCGACCACCCAGCCAAAAATCAGCGAGATTTGCCATAGTACCTTTGCTGCAGTAAATATCCACCTTCATGCTTGAGTTAAACATACAAACTTTAGTTTTTTTGTAGATACCTTTATCGGAGCAACGTAGGATAACTTGGATTACAACTTTTTATAGTCTTAAAATTAGAAGCTTTAAAAATTGTATTTCTTAAAGTTTAGGTTGTTATACCCTTTTTCGGTTATCCAGCTATTACCACATGAATTTTTCAAGGTTCATCTCTAAATATTCTTTGATAATACTTATAATTTTGTTAACATAACCCATTTTTATTACGTTGTAATTATTCCCACTTACTTTTTGAGATTGTTCTTAGTATCTAAATTATCTTATTAAACACTAATCATTCCCTTATTAACATACTTATTTTCTCACACTAAAAGTTAGAACAAAAAAGAATAAATTATAGTGCCAAAAAGATAATGTCCCCTCCACCAGAAATGCCGCATAACGTGGTCGATGCCATACGAAGTGCATTGCTACATGCTTATCTTCAACCATATACTTCCATTTTTGATACCTTAGACCTATTGCCCGGTTTAGATAAAACTTCACCTACTTCAACAAAAATTCCCCTGTTCTATTACCATTTGTTCTATCACCACCACTGCCATTTAACCAATTGGCTAATCATATTTTACTATACCAATTGGTTAATGTCAATAGCATTTTTATAATTTGGGTAAGTTTTTTATGTTCTAAGTCAATGCGGATTATAATATTGGTTAAGAAAGGGGTAAAGCAGATGGATATATTCATAAAAAGACTTCAGGAGTTGCTGGATGAAAAGGATATGACACAGAGAGAACTAGCAGAAAAAATAGGGGTAACCGAAGTTACCATATCCAGGTACATAAACGGTGAACGGAAACCCAGAATCGATATAATAGGAAAAATTGCCGAGGTTTTCGGCGTATCCATAGACTATCTTCTTGAGTACTCCAATATCCGTAATCCCTATAACAACGTTAAAACAAATGACCAAAAAAGTGAAAACGAAGATGATGAGCTTATGAGCGAAGAAGACCTGTATGTGATAGAACAGTTCAAGGAATTTTTAAAACAACAGCGAAAAAAGAAGAGGAAAAAAGATTAAAAACAAAAGGAGCCTTCACATTATTATAAGGCTCCCTTTCTTATTCTTATAACTTCTTGCGGTTGAAATTTATAACTTTTGGCCGGTTAAAAATCAAAATCCGAAATTGAAAAACAATATCCACTAACCCATTTTACCACCAAATTTTTGCTAGTTACCCCACCAACATACCCCACACCGAGCGTAAATAGCACATCTTCCTACTCTTTTATCAACTCAGGATTCCGCACAAAGGGGTCAGCAAGTGACATATGCCCAAACTCATGGGTTACCTTACCGTCCACCAAAAATTGAATCTGCCTGACGTTGTCGGTATTAACAGGGTCAGTGAGAGAGTTTACGATGGCGTAAAGGGCCATAATCTCGCCTGTGCTTCCTAAGCGAGAGGCATTGAACTTTGAGGGCAAATTTACAAAGGCTGTTTGTCCGCTTACATACGCCTTAATATCACCCACTGAAATATTGGACGGGATGACCGCCATATGTCCCTCCTGTGAAGGCCCCTCAATCAACTCATTCAATATCTCATTTGCTATATCTTTGGAATCCTTGCTTATAACCCTATACTCTGGGACTAGATTCATCGCATCTTTATCGCTGAAATACACCTTGATCCTTCTACCCAGCTGAAACGGCAAGCTATCCTTGTCAAACCTCCTGTTTAAACCCATGGACACCACTGGGGTATTCACGTATTCGCCATTTTCATCTTGATAATATATCCTTATCCAGTCTACCCCAGGTAAACCTGTTAAACTATAAACCAGTGAACCCACCATCAAGGTTTCAGAGTTAGCCTCCTTGTTAAAGGACAATTTAAACTCTTTTGAAAAATACAGCTCAACTCCCTTTGATGAATCTGCATCCTTGACAAATTTAACATCCACAAGCTGAGTCCCACTAGGTATAGTAGAATACAGACCCTCGTTCCCGTTGACCGGCCCTTTTATCAATTCGCCCACAATCGCTTCAACGTATTTTCCTTGGCTAACGGGAATATCCCTTATTTCTGGAACCAAAAATCTCCTCTCACGATCCTGAAAATATATTTCCCTCTTGATATATTTGACATCGCCCTGTGAAGTGAGCTCCAGCTCTCGTGATCTAATTTGTTCCACATCATTTGGATATTTTGTTAGAAGCCCCAAAATCTGTCCATCGTCCTTCCCGTTATGGGTCAGTTCTCTACCTTCCACGTATATCTTCACATACTTGGCTTCCTGAGACTCCAATATGGTGTTTACCAGTGCAGCCCTCGCAATAGCGATATCCTCACTTTCCAAAAATTCCTTTGACAGATACACGCCCACCACATTTCCATATCGTTCCACTTTCTGTAACGTCACCTTAGGAGATACAACATGTTTCAGCTTTTTAACTTTCGGCCCATGCAAAAATTGGTTTATGACCACCTCCAAAATCTGGTCTGTTTTTTGAAGGTTAATAGTTCGTTTCTCGGGCTCCAACTTATTGGTATCGGGATTGTAAAAGTACAACACGGCATCAACAGAATAGACATCACCATCTTCCAATATAGAATATAGATTTTCATCCTGCTCAATATCCCCTAAACCTTTAAAAAAATCGTTTTTAGTCACCTCTCCTCTACTTTGCTGTGTTTCCATCTTTTCATGCACCTGGCTTCTTGGCATTGCACTACAGGAGGCAAATACCACGGCTAGAGCTGCAGACACAACTGTTACAGCAACGGCCCGAATAAACCTATCCATCATGCGATCCCTCCTTTGTCGTCAGCCTGTTGACCATCCTCCATTGACCACCAAATGCATCACCATCCTCACCTGCTGTTTATTTACAACAAGCACCTGCCAGACCTTTTGCTTTAAATCCTTACCATTTCCTCCTGTTAAACATCAAATTATTGCTAACTTGATGTTAACCTCACTTTCAGCACCCCACAAATCCAAAAGCACAGTTACTCAACTTTGGTAAAAAAGCCCGGCAGCCTCAACTTCCAAATCCCTTGCTCATTTACCACCCTCAACACATCGCTGTCGCGGCTTTCCTTTTTTCCGTTGGCATACTTGATTGCATATGTTACCGTAACAAAAGCCTCCCCATCAGGTTTAATCTCCTCGCTCATTATAAAATTGTTGCTATCAAACTCCAAACCTGCAACATAAGCTGAATATACCTTTTGTATCTCCTCTATAGGCGGGCGCTCGCTCCCATCGGCATTCTTTCGCGCCAGGAAAGCATCGATTCTTTCCCAATCCGGCTCTCCTACAAGAGAATTAAACACCTGCCTTACCGCTTCAGAGGGGCTTAAGATAAAATTCTTGTTACGCGTAAGCGCCATAACGGGGGTGCCCTTATCAACATTTACCGTTTGCGAGGCTATGAGCTCAGCCCCCATCTCCTCATAAGTAAGTGCCCGGTTGTTGACCAGTATCTTCACCCTGTTGACGCCATCCAATTCGGTAAGCGAGTTTACAATCGAATAGATGCAAAGCCTCTTCATCTGAGCCAATACATTTTCCTTTTGCTCCTCCGGCACGTTATCCTTGCGCACCGCAGCAAGGTCAATATCGCCCCTGAACTCTTCGCTTAAGTTTACAAAGACGGTATCGCCGTTGCGTGTAACATCCAGCACCTTGACATTGGGGGGCATCACAGCAACCCGTTCAAACTTTGTGGGCCCTTTGAGCAGCTCGGATACTACAACATACTCAATCGACTGGCTCCCTTTTTGCACCGTCCTTTTTTCAGGCACCAGATAGTCGGCCAGATAATGTTTAAAGTATAGAGTCACATTGACCTCGCTGATTTGAGGCTCAGGGTTTATATACTTCTGCTGCTGTTTATCCCCTAAATCGCCTCTCCTGTTAAAAAATATTATTCTGTCAAAAATGGTATTACACCCTATGAAGATAATAGTTATAGTTAAAATAAACGCCACTATTGATAAACGCTTCAAACTGTGCATTCCCTTATCCCTTCTTCACCTTCACTGCTTTTTTATTATAGCAAACTATTTTTACAAAAAATTTAAATAACTCTAACAAAACAACAATTATCATTGTTTTTTCTCTTTAAGCGGCAGTTCTACATAAAAAGTGCTGCCCTTTCCTTCCTCGCTCACCACCCGTATGTTTCCTCCATGTTGCAACACGATTTTCTGGGCTATAGATAGCCCCAGACCAGTGCCACCTGTGGCTCTGGACCTTGCCTTGTCTACCCTGTAAAACCTATCAAAAATATGCGGCAGGTCTTCGGCTGGTATCCCTATTCCTGTATCGCTCACTTTCACCACTGCATTCTCAAGTCCCTTGTAAACCTCGACAGTCACTCTACCCCCCTCTGGTGTATATTTTATGGCATTATCAACGATATTGCTTACAACTTGACGCAGTTTCACGGCGTCGCCATACACCGTCAAACGATCATCATAGAAAACCTCAAGCCGTATATCTTTCTGCTGGGCCAAAATCTGCAAACCTTTTATCGCACTGTCCACCAGCTCTACCAGATCCACCGGCTCTTGTTTCAACTCTTCACCTTCAGTATCTATTTTCACCAGCGTCAACAGGTCGTTTATAATCGCATTCAATCTATCGATTTCAGAATTTATATCTTCCAGAAATTCTCGATAAATAGACGGGTCATCGACATCCATGTGAATGAGCGACTCTGTCAATACCTTAATGGCGCTCAAAGGCGTCTTAAGCTCGTGAGAGGCATTTGAAACGAATTCATTGCGTGCCCTATCCAGGTTTTCAAGCTTCTCGCTCATGATATTGAATGCCTCTCCCAGTTGCCTGAGTTCCTTGCTTCCTCGTACTTTTACACGTTGATCCAAATGCCCCTGGCTCATCTTCTTGATAACATCGGTCAATTCTTTGATGGGCTGTGTGATAAATCCGGATATCATATAGCTGGCTATGATGATAACAGCGCTGGTAATGATTAAATACGTGCTTACCCTGGTTTTTACCTCGGCCAGCATCCGCTCAATTCCGGACAGCGAAGTGGATATGATTACCATACCAATGATTCCTTGTTTTTCATGCTGAATTGGGGCATAGGTGTACAGCACCAGCTTGGCATCACGCGAATCCTTGGGCCTTATATACAATTCCTTGGGCTCTACCCTCTCTCCTGCAAGCACGGCCTTGACTTCAGGAAAAACCCGGCTCAAATCCTGCTTTAAAAGGCTGTCAGGCCCATGCACTATGTTATAGGAATCGTAGTCCACCACCCCGTTTTTATTCAGTATAAGTATTCGAGTGGCTTCCAGCTCTTTGTTGAAAATCTCCTCTCCCAGGGCCTGAAGGTCATATACTATGCTGGCAAGAATATCGGGATCGCCGCTGGCATAATCATAAGAAACAGCCTGAGCAACCCAGTTAGCGTACAGCCTAAAGGCGTTCTTCTTGTTGTCGATCATGTACTTTCCCAGAATATCCAAAACCGATATGCCGATAAAGGTGAACCCGATCAAAATTATTATCAAATACGTGATTACAATTTGCCATCGAAGGCTTAAAAAAAAAGTCCTATTTGTCAGCAAAATAGTATCCCACTCCCCATTTTGTGAATATAAACTCGGGCTGGCTGGGATTCTTCTCGATCTTTTCACGCAGCCTGCGTATGTGAACATCTACCGTCCTTACATCACCAAGGTATTCATACTTCCATATGAGCTCCAGCAGGTTTTCGCGGGTGTATACCTTACCCGGATTGGTAGCAAAGAGCTTAAGCAGATCAAATTCCTTTGCAGTCAAGTTGACCTCCTTGCCATCTATGGTCACGCTGCGGTTTGCCAAATTGATGGTCATATTTTTCACCCGGATAATCTGCTGGTCGTTTTTATTGGTATCGTTTGTTCTCCTGAAGATAGCCTTGATCCTGGCCTTCAACTCCAGAATATTAAACGGCTTTGTTATATAATCATCGGCGCCGTATTCCAGACCCAGGATCTTGTCCATATCCTCCCCTTTGGCCGTCAGCATTATGACAGGCACCGATGATTTCTCCCTTATCCTTTGCAATACCGTCAACCCATCCAGCTTGGGCAGCATCACGTCCAGGATAACGAGGTCATATTGATTTTCATCAAACATCTTCATGGCTTCCTCGCCGTCATATGCGGCGTCAATCTGATAGCCATCCCGTTCCAGACTAAACTTAAGCCCTTTTATGATAGCAGGCTCATCATCCACCACCAACAGCTTCTTCGGCATAAGCCCTGTCCCTTCCTTTCGAAACCTTTATGCACAAATTTTATTGTACCACATGCCAAATATAAAATCAATTTTGCCAGGGCAAGGAGCCTCCCGGTGCAGGCCTTGAAGACCCACTGGCAACAATCAAGTATTAGTTGACTGTAATCAAATCCTTGAGCTGTTCAAAGGTTTTATCACCGATTCCCGATACGTTTTTGATCTCTTCTATGGATTTAAACGGCCCGTTCTGCTCCCGGTACTCTATAATCCTCTTTGCCTTGCTGGGGCCAATACCCGGCAGGGTATCCAGCGTGGCCTCGTCTGCGGTATTGATGTTTACCTTCTGCTGCCCCTGCTCCGATGTAGTACCTGAAACGGCAGGGTTTTGTTCCGACAACTCTTCTCCTATTTTAGGAATTTTATACATGCCTTCATCCTGCACCCTGAGGGCCAGGTTTACCCTTTCTAGGTCAGCCTCTTCTGTAGCCCCGCCTGCCAGCTCAAGCACATCTATCAGCCGGCTGCCTTCCTCCACTTCTATAACCCCTGGATACCTTACCGCGCCCACGATGTACACCTTTATCTTTTTGAGGGATCGCTTGTCCTCACCAGAGTCATATTGTGCGGGTGCACCTTCTCCGGAAACAGCTTCTCCTGAAACATCTTGGCCGGCGTTTCGCGAACGGGTCTCCAGCATAAGCTCTTGCCCCTCACGCACAGCCACAGGTTCACTGTCGCTGGCAAATACATCCCTAAAAATGTACGCCGCGGCCAACAAAACCAGAATAGTAGCCACCACAAGTAAAATCTTCTTTTGATTGATATCGAGGCTAAGCATGGCATCCACCCCCACCCCGTCAATCACATTCAAAACATATGGACTTGTACATTCTGCTTTGAGGAGATTTAACAGAAAGAATTGGTCTAAAGCATTGTCCGTATCTTGTCCACTTCACTTTGAGAATATTTTACCACATTTTTGCAACCAATTCACCATTCTTCCAGCCATGAGGAGTAAATTTTTTAACAATACCATATAATAACATTTTACCTTAATTTTCTATGTTAAATATTTCCAGTATATTTCTCTCTCTTTTACGCCAAAAAGACCGGCTAAGGTTCATCCTCA
>Ga0224486_100143_pt1 | contig 33401 bp, 30 predicted proteins | sample TexhydDE_CT_test_FD_172013 | JGI IMG/M metagenome (GOLD analysis project Ga0224486, IMG submission 172013) | Fracking water microbial communities from deep shales in Oklahoma, United States - hydraulically fractured wells DE_CT_test ... | reverse complement strand
AAAAAAAGGTTGTAGGGCCATCTAAAAAGAGAAAAAATTATGGCAACGTAAAACAAAAAGGTTGCTGCCTTTCCATAAGCATTAGCCGGTATGGCAATTTTTTGCTTGCGGTAGAGAAAAGCTGCTCCTACTATCATGGCAAGTTCCTTTACTGCTAGAACTCCTATTATGAAAAAAGGAATAAAACCTTTAAGCCATAGACTCGTCAAAACAGTGAGCACCATAAGCTTGTCCGCAAGGGGATCTAACAAAGTCCCAAGCTTAGTCACCTGATTAAAATGCCTGGCAATGTATCCATCCAAAACATCTGTAATGCCGGAGAGTATAAAAATAATTGCTGCATACACATTCCCTTCTGGCATGCAAAAAAAAGCATATACAAAGCCGGGTATTAACAAAAATCTTACTAAAGTTAAAATATTTGGTATATTCATCAAGACACCCCTTGCAAATTAAAACTTTTACAAAAGTAAAAGACCCTTATCGGGCCGCATTGAGACTTAACGTATTATTATCAAGAGCCACCTTAAAGCTATATCCATCTTCGTCTTTCTTAAAATCCTCAACCTTGTTAAAGCATTTTGCGAAGATGATATTCTTTGTGTGAACTTCAATATCTTTTAAATTGTACTTCAAAGCCGTCCTTTTAAGAAGCAGGTCTACTATTTCTTGAGCAGTATCCATTTCTATATTTTCCTTCTTTTCAATGTAAATATACATGCTGCTTCTTTTCTGCTGCCAGTCGATATCGTAAAGAACGCAGAAGCCTAATTTTTCACCTTCTTCTGTCTCCAAAACAAACATCTTGCGGTTTTTTCCAAAAGGTATATTCAAGACATTGTCTTTCTTTCTCGATATTTTAAACAAATCAATTAAAAATTTAACAACATTGACATCCTGCAACCAAAGCGAAAAAGCTTTTTTATCGTTCTTTTCTAAATCTTTTATCAGCACTTTTCCATTTTCTCTCATATCAACACCACCCATCTATATTTTTATATATTCTTTATAAACTTCAAAAATCCTGCTAAAGGATAGAAAATAATTTTCGACAAATAATAAAAACAAAAAAGAGGGCTAGAACCCTCTTATCTGTCAAAAATTAAATAAATTTTCTCCTAGAATTACTGTATCGGCGGCATACTTCTCATCATTTCAGAAAAAACTCCTGCAAATACGCTTCCCAAGAATATGGCCATAAGTATCGCAATTACTATCCCGACTATCACAGGCATAAAAAAGACCAAGGCAGCATTTCCAGTGCTCAACTTATAGTTCTCCTTTATTGCTAAAATGTTCAAAAAGGCAATCCATATGAAAATTCCCAAAGATACAGTTATTCCAAGAAGTACTCCTCCAATTCCCCCCATAAACTTCATCAAAAACGGGGAAATCAGTGCAGAAAAGATGCTCGGAAGCACTGCAAAACATACTGCCGAATAAAGTCCCTTAGCAGTACCTAAAACCACTGCTTCTCCTTCTTCCTTCTCCTCCCTCCAGTACATTTCTCCACCTAAGACCTCAGCCAAAAAATGATATATTGCTGCGTAGATAAAATACAGTATCGGGTTTAGAAAAATGCTACCAAACACTATAAAGCCAAAAAACAAATTATTAAGCCTTGGAGCATGAGAGAATCCAGGCCCTGGTTGAATCGGCTGACCGGATATACCCACCTTAAAAGCCAGCACTGAGGACAAGAGGCTTACAACTATTAAGACTATTATCCCCTCCCACACAGGCTTCTTTCTCACTATATCCGCCATTGTCTCCCTTGGTTGAAAAAATACGCCATAAATTCTTTCAAAAAAATTCACTGTACGTAACCCCCTATCCTAAATTTGTTAAATCTAAACTCCATTATTTACATTTTACCACAAGTTTTATTAAATTTGTGTTAAAATTTTTTTAAACTGAAGGAAATTAGGTTTTTCTGGTGAATTATATATATTGAGGTGGTAAGATGCAAGCAGAAATATTAAAAGCCATACAGACTATATCAAATCCCTTCTTAGACTATTTTTTTATAATACTTACAATGTTTGGAAGCTCCGGCTTTTACTTTATCTTTATTCCCATTTTCTACTGGTGCATTGACAAAAGGTTGGGATTAAAACTTGGACTTATTTTAATAGCCTCTATCTACATAAACACTGTCATAAAAGAAGTGACAAAAATTTCCCGCCCAATAGGATATCCCGGGATACGCTCAATATTCACTCAATCTGCCGGAGGTTATTCTTTCCCGAGCGGCCACGCACAAGGTTCTGCTACTTTCTGGGGGACATTAACGGTTCACTATAACAAAAAATGGCTATGGTATTTGGGAAGTCTTGTGGTAATTCTAGTGTCTTTTTCGAGAATGTACTTAGGAGTGCACTGGCCTATAGACATAGCTGGAGGCATTTTGATAGCCTTCTTGATAGTAGTATTGGGTGAATTAATTGATAGCATTATAAGAGAGAACCCTTTGAAATTTCCACTTTATTTGAAAATACTGCTTTCAATTGTAGTTCCTGTTATATTTGTATGGATTTTCCCTCACAAGGATATATATGAGCACATGGGACTTATAGCTGGAGTTTTGACAGGTTACTTCGTAGACAAAGAAAAATTTGATTTTACTACTCATGGAACTTTTTCTAAACAGGTAGTAAAATTCCTAATAGGAGTTGCCGTATTTTTTGCTTTAAAAGAGGGGTTAAAACTCATAATGCCTTATGAAAATGCGTTTAACTTTTTAAGGTATAGCCTTTGTGGAGTTTGGCTTTCTCTAGGAGCGCCTTATACATTTTACCTCCTTAAGCTAAACGACAAAAAAATCGCATAAAATTAAAAGCCTCCACCAAAAGTGGAGGCTTAACCAATTTTAGCCATACTCTTTGTGTGTTTGTCTGCAACCTTAGAGGCGCCACAGGAAGCAGGTTTTACCTGTGCCTCAAATCCGCATCCCAACACCATATTTACAACCTCTTTTATTATGTCCCTAGTCTTCCCATTTTCACCTACGTCCAAGTGAATCTGTATATTTATGTTCTTGTCAGCTTCGACAAGCTTCTCAAAGAGGTAATTAGCCACTTCAATGCTGTAGGTTGCTTCCATGAAAATCCTCTGTTTTAAAGTCAAGGATTTTTTATTATAAAATTTCCTGTAATAGTACCGCGCACCTTTACCCACTCTGTATATGATGACAGCCGTCACAAAGCAGATGGAATTGCCCGGCTGTGAGTCAGTTCCTACCATCAACCGGTAATCCGCTTGCCGGTCTCCTTCGACAAAATCCATGATGTCTTCAAACATTTGATCTATATGCATTTTTCCTTTGGTTGGGCTAATGAAATACAACTGCCCCATCTCCTTTAATTGCAGATTCGCTATCAAATTTGCAGTATTTAATTTTAATTATACACTATTTTTGTTAAAAGTGTATTAAAATTTTTTTATTTTCACGTTAAACAATCAACTTTGTCACAAAGAGCACTAGTTCTGCTGCTGGCAGGAAAATAAGCTGCGCAATCAATGTACCCAAAATTTTCCCAAAAACAAGCAATACTACCATGCTGTCCACATCTTTCAAAGTCTTTTTACCGTTCATAGCTAAGTCAGTAATCAAAGCTGCTACCGGGTCTACAACTACAGTAAACAAAATTGTTGCAAAACCGTTTATAATGCCAGAGAGCTGACTTGCCGTAATCCTGTACTCTGGAATTATAGCTCCAGCGTAAAGGGAAGAAATTACTCCTGTTGTGTATATAGACGTAATTATCACGTTGTATATCAAAAAACTTTTGGGTATGTCCGCTTTAAAAACACCTTTTAACATAGAAAGCCTTGGAATCACAATTTTTTTCTTAATTTTTTTGAGGTTGCTCCACCTGAAACCCCGCAATATTAACCTTGGAACCGTACCTGCTCCTTCCATTCCGTTTATTGCAACGGTAAATATGGAAACAAAAGTCGGCATTAAAGGAGCTGCTAGCAGAGCCCCTAAAGTTGCAGAGAAAAGCACCACTCTCATGTCATTTTGCAAAAGGTCAACCTTTTCCATCTTTATCGCCATGTCCACAATGCTTCCAAGAAAAGGTGCCTGAATCATGTTCGAAAGCCTTGATATTACAGCCATTATATTAAAAAGCGATAAAGCAACGGCAAGCTTTTTTGTTCTGACACCCGAAGGCCTGATAGAATAAGAAAGGGTGTCAATAAAATGAATTATCATCGTAAAAAAAGCAACTATCAAAAGCCTTTTTATATCTATCATCTATCCCCATCCATTCTCTCTTTAAATTCCCCTATAATTATAGTTTACAATGCCTTTTTTTTCAACATTTATCTTTTGCCAAACTTTGTGATATAATTTATTTCGATGGAGGGATACAAATGGCACAAAAACAATACAACAAATGGATTATACTATCTGCAGTAGTCATAGGAAGCATAATGGGCCCAATTGATGGAAGTGTTGTAAATCTTGCAATGCCCGAATTCACAAAGATTTTTCACACAAACATAACTACAGTAAGCTGGGTTTCCATGATATATCTCCTTGTTGTAAGCAGTTTAATGATGACATTTGGAAGGCTTGGAGACATACTAGGTTACAAAAAATTATATGAATATGGCCTTTTGACATTTTCGATTTCCTCCTTAATTTTAAGCTTTTCTGTGAACATACATATGTTGATAATAATGAGAGCTATCCAAGCAGTAGGCGCAGCTATGCTCATGTCAATGTCTTCTGCAATAATCACCTCTGTATTTCCACCAAATGAAAGGGGTAAGGCATTAGGCATTAACGCCATGTCAATTTCAATAGGCCTTGCAATTGGACCTACTCTGGGAGGTTTTCTCTTAAAATATTTGGGTTGGCCTTCTATATTTTACATAAACGTACCTATTGGTGTAATTGGCTACATTTGGGCCCATACAGTTGTACCTGAAAACAAAGGAGTGCCAGAAAAATTTGACCCATATGGTTCCACCTACTTTTTTATGTTTTTAGCAAGCCTTCTACTTTTTATATCAGAAGGTGGAACATGGGGCTGGTATTCAGTGCCAAGCATTTTTTCTTTCGCAGCTTTTTTAGTATTTCTCATACTCTTCATCCGTACAGAAAACAAGGTTGAATTCCCTATGTTTGATTTCTCACTTTTTAAAATAAGGTCTTTCACCTTTGGAATCACAAGTACCCTTTTAAACTTTATGGCCCAGTACACGATGACCTTTTTAACTCCTTTTCTTCTGAAACATCTGGGCTACTCTACTGAAAAAGCAGGCATAATTATGACCTCTTTCCCTGCAATGATGTTTATTGTAGCTCCTTTAAGCGGAATTCTAGCCGATATGTATGGAGCCCAAATCCTCTCAACTATCGGCGCATTAATTTCGGCTCTGGCTCTCTTTTTAATGGCTACTCTCACAGAAAAATCGTCCATGTTTGATATCATGTGGCGTCTTGCTATATTTGGAATAGGAAATGCCATTTTCCAAACTCCTAACAACAGCGCGGTAATGGGAAGCGCTCCTAAAAATAGACTGGGTATAGCTTCTGCCTCCCTTGCCACGATGAGAAATGTAGGAATGGTAATTGGAATCGCTGTAGCCGGTGCAATTTTCACCAACAGGTTAAAAGCCTATCAAGCTTTTAACTTGCCCTATAACAATTCATTTATGAGGGCAATTAAAGAAGCATACATAGTTGCAGGAATTTTTTCTGTAATCTGCGCCTTTACTTCTCTTGTCAGAGACAATATCAAAATACAAAGAAAGGATTGATTTTTATGGAATTGACTTTGGCTATTGTAAAGCCGGATGGAGTAAAGAGGGGTCTTATAGGGGAAATATTGAAAAGATATGAAAACAAGGGGTTAAGGCTTAAAGCCGCAAAAGTAGTCACACCTTCAATTGAACTTCTGGAAAAACACTATGAGGAGCACAAAGGAAAACCTTTTTTTAAGTCTTTGATAGAGTACATGTCTTCAGGCCCTGTTTTTGCTATGGTCCTTGAAGGAGAGAATGCTGTAAAACTGGTGAGAATGATAAACGGAGCGACAAAAGTGGAAGATGCTCTCCCTGGCACTATACGAGGAGACTTTGCTTCCAGCACCACCTACAATGTGGTGCACGGTTCAGACAGTGTGGAATCTGCAAAAAGAGAAATAGCATTATGGTTTCCTGAACTCATCCTTTAAAATTAAAAGCTGTGGCAAATTTTTCTTCCTGCCACAGCTTTTAATTTACTCTTCTTTTCTTAAATGAGAAATTATGTAGGCTGTGTAAAGATTGTTGAAGACAAATTCTATAGATGAGAAAAATACCACGACCAGCCAATCATAAGCATCAAGAGGCACTGTTTTGAAAATCACACCCAGAGGCTTTATGTAAACCGTGGATAAAAAAATCAAGAAAGAGCTTAACACTGCCAGCACCAGATAGGGATTGGTGAAAAAACCTAGCTCAAAAATCAAATGCCTTTCAGACCTACACTCAAAAGCATGTATCATCTCAACAGTGACCAGTGTAGCAAAAGCAATAGTCCTGGCTTTTTCAAGGCCAGCGTATCCCAGTGCAAATACATATGCCCCTACAGTGCTTATTCCTATTAAAACCCCAACTATGAATATCCTCAATCCCAATCCCCTTGAAAAAACGCTCTCATTTGCATCTCTTGGCTTCATCCTCATTATGTCCTTTTCAGGCGGGTCAAGACCTAAAGCCAGAGCAGGAAGCCCATCTGTAACAAGATTTACCATCAATATCTGTATGGGTACAAGAGGCAGTTTCAGAGACATAAGGGCTGCAAAAAACATTGTCAAAACTTCTCCGAAATTGCATGAAAGCAAAAAGCGTATAAATTTCCTTATATTGTCATAAATTATTCTTCCTTCTTCAACAGCTGCAACAATAGTGGCAAAATTATCATCCAATAAAATCATAGAAGAAGCTTCCTTTGCAACCTCTGTCCCTCCTTTGCCCATAGCAATTCCAATATCCGCCTCTTTCAGAGCCGGAGCGTCATTGACCCCATCCCCTGTCATAGCAACAGTAAACCCTCTATTTTTAAGAGCCCTTACAATCCTGTACTTATGCTTAGGAGTCACCCTAGCATAAACACTTACATTTGTGCAGGTTTTCTCTAACTCCTTGTCAGTCATCTCATCTAAATCTTTGCCTGTAATAACTCTTTCCCCTTCTCCCAGTATGTTAAGTTCTTTCGCTATAGCAGTCGCTGTAACTTTATGGTCTCCCGTTATCATGACAGGTTTTATCCCTGCCATCTTGCACTTTAAAACCGCATCGTATACCTCTTTTCTTGGAGGGTCTATCATACCTTCTAGCCCTACAAAAACCAGATCCCTTTCTACAAATTCAGCAATAATCGGAGATTTAGGAGGAAGTTTCTTATAGGCAAAAGCTAAAACTCTCAAAGCCTCTTTCCCAAAAGATTCATTAACATCCAGCGCCCTCTTTTTGTCAAAAGGCGTCAAAGGAACTTCCTTTTCGTTTACATATTTGAAACTACAAAGTTCCAATATGACATCTGGAGCCCCTTTTGTATAAGCGTATTTCTCCCCATCTATTTCCACAATTACAGTCATTCTCTTTCTCTCCGAATCAAAAGGAATTTCCTCAATTCTCTTTATCTTATTCAAAAAATCCTGTGAAATGCCTGATTTTAACGAAAAAGAAAAAATAGCAGCCTCAGTAGGGTCTCCTATGTACTTATCCTCTTCTAACACTTCTCTTCCTATCTTTATGCTTTCTTTTTTGACCTTTACATTGTTGCACAAAGCTCCTATTTCTAACATCTTTCTTAAAGCACTTCTAGATATATTTTTCTTTTTAATTAACTCCTCATTTTCTTTCCCTCTCACATCAAAAACTTCTTCATCGCAAAACACCTTTGTAACAGTCATTTTATTCTCTGTCAAAGTGCCGGTTTTATCTGTGCAAATCACATTTGTGCAACCCAGAGTTTCCACCGCTGGCAGTTTTCTTATCAAAGCATTTCTCTTAAGCATCCTCTGCACGCCAATCGCCAGAGAAATTGTAACAACAGCAGGAAGCCCTTCCGGTATTGCCGCTACCGCAAGGCTCACTCCTGACAAAAACATGTAGTAAATAGGTTCCCCTCTTATTATCCCCATCACCGTAACAACGCCGCATATAAAAAGCGCTAAAACTACCAACACTTTTCCTAGCTTGTTAAGCCTTTTTTGTAAAGGAGTTTCTTCCCCTTCAATCTCCTTCATCATCCCGGCAATTTTACCCATCTCTGTCTGCATGCCAGTTGCAGTGACAACTGCTTTCCCCTTGCCTTTTGTCACCACTGTGCCCATATATACTATGTTGCGGCTTTCAACTGCTGTCCTATTCAGATTCAAAGGTGCTTCTTTATGGACAGGCACTGATTCCCCTGTAAGAATTGATTCATCAACTTCTAAATTATGAGCTTCTATTAAAAGAGCATCAGCCGGAATCTTATCTCCTGCTCCCAGAAGTATTACATCGTCTATGACAATCTGTGAAGCTTCTACCTCTTTCTCCTCCCCATCTCTTAAAACTTTTGCTGAAGGAGCAGCAAGTTTTTTTAGGGCTTCTAGCGACTTTTCTGTCTTATACTCCTGAACAAAACCCAAAATCGTATTCAAGATGACAATTACAGTTATAGTCAAGGCATCTGCCAGCTCTCCCATAAGTGCCGAAATCAAAGTGGCAGCCAAAAGCACCACCACCATAAAGTCCTGAAACTGGTTTAAAAAAATTTGAATAGGACTTATTCTGCGACCTTCCTCTAAAACATTTGGACCGTACTTTAAAAGCCTTTTCTGCGCTTCTTGAGAAGTCAGCCCTTTAAAATTTATCTTGTCTAAATAATAGATTGTCTGTTGCGAAGTACCTTTTGCCATCCCAATCCCCCTTCTTCAAAACTTCTCATTCCTTAAATAAAATATGAGGGCAAATTAAAAAACATGCCCTCATTCTTCCTTCAAGCTGTGCCATCCATCCCGCGCAAGCTCCACTATCATGGTATGCCTTGACCTTTCAGGGTGATGTATAACCTTATTATACCATTTCAAGGCTTCTTCCTTGTTCCCTAACATCCTGTTAAGCTCGCCAATCATGTATATTAGAAGTATTTCTTCCTCATATACATCTGAACCGCTGTAGGCTTTTACATAGGAATCCAGTGCGTGTTTCAAATACTTTTCCTCATTAGCCTTATCCCCTAAAATTCTATATATCCACGCAATTCTAAGACACGTCTTTGCAAATACTATGGGCTTGTCCTCTTTTATTTGAGAACAATACAAGGACAAAAGATATGCCTCTAAAGCTTTCTGTGGAGTTCTTTCTCCCGAAAATTCTCTTTTCACCCATTTTTCACTAACTAAAGATAAAATTTTTTCTCTCTTGTCATTAGTTATTTTTTCAAACTCCGACTCCAAAGCAGCGTAGCCGCAATTTGGACATACAATTACTTCATAGAAAAAAGGATTGATGTCATCTTTATACTTTGTGTAAAAATCCCTCCCTCTTTCTTCCACTTTTAGCTGAGAAGTTCTCACCCTGGTATATGTAAATTCCTGCTTGCAGACTGGGCACACCGTTTTTTTGTCGTATAAATATTTATTAGCCAATTTCACCCCTCCGCTCTTTTTTCTCTCAACAAATATTTTAGCACAATTGTCTACATTTTTCGACAGTTATTTATCTTACACGTTATGCTCAAAAGCAGTATAATTCCCCCGTACCCAGCGATAGGATAAAGATAGTGAACAAGATTGGCAAAGCCAACTCTACTTGAAATCAGTGCAATTCCCCTGCAATTACAAAAACTACTCTTTTGTAAGAAGAAGCTCTAAAGCAATTCCCCAAAAACAAAATAGCATTGCCATAAAATACAAAAAGGAGAGTAACAATCAAAAGTCCCAATATTCCCTTTTTGCCGTGATACACAAAAAACTGCAGTATCTCCTGTCCCGAAGCAAACCCTGCTCCTACAACTGTCCCTATGTAAGTGGCAGCAATTTTATAAGAAGATATGCTATTTTTTCTCAAAAAAATCCCGCCTTTCCTTTATTAATATATAGGCGGGCAAAAGAAATTATTCTTCACTTTTCGCAAAATGCTTCTCAGTAGGTTCTGTCTTCTCCCAATACTCCATAAAAAATGCAACAAATACTCCAATCATTCCTCCCAATATAAAGGCAATCAATACGTTCAGCATTTTTTTAGGAGCCACAGGTTTTTCAGGAACTAAAGCTTTGCTGGTAATAAGAATGCTTTGCTTACCTAAGTCTGACTCTTTGACTAGCTCAAGCATATTGTACTTTTCAAGCATTATATCCCTTGTATTCTTTAAAAGAGATAGTTCTTTTTGTTTTTGTTCTTTTTCCAGTTTGTCAGAACTACTAGTCAAATTTGCAATTTCATCTTGCACCTTTTTAATTTTCTCGTTTTGCATATCTATGAGCTTGAGAAGAGTCTGCATTAGCTTGTCAGTCTGTTTCGCATTTCTTTCAATGACATAATTTCTAAAATTCTGAGCTATGGCATTAGCAATATCCGCAGCAAGTTTTGGGTCATTTTCTTTAACTGTAATTTGTATTAGATTAGTATTGTTTAAAACAGATGCAGAAATTTGTTTTTTGAAACTGTCTAAAGTGTATTTTTTAGGGTCCAGTTTTAGTTGATTAATAGTATTCATAAGTACTGTCGGATTTGTAATCTCTTCCTTAAAGGCATTTACCGACATATCAGGGTATTTTAAAAGTGAAGAAAGCAGTAAAGAAATATCCTTTTCTATCGTGTCAGTCTGAAAAACAGGCACACCTGTATTTTTGTCGGAAAAAATAACTGTGGTGTTTGAACCAAAAAAACCTGTAGCAGGCGTCACATCAGTAACAGCAATAGTTACACTTGCCTCATAAGTAGGCTTAATCACAAAAAAGCTAAAAAGCCCTACAATAAGGGTTAGAAAAACAGTAATGCCAATGATGATCCACTTTCTCTTCAAAAGTACTTCAATCAATTCCCTCAGTGTGATTTCTTCTTCCATTTTTATCCTCCTTATAATCTTTATCTATTTTCAGTTACAGCAGCTTCTTCTTCCTCAAAAAGGCTTTGAGTTATAGACAACAAATACCTTTTAAAAGGCTCTCTCAAATCTTCCCTTTTCAAAGCATATTCCACAGTCGCCATGAGATAGCCCAGTTTATCCCCCACATCATACCTTTTGCCTATAAAATTATAGGCGTAAATGGCCTCATAATTTAAAAGAGTTTTTAAAGCGTCTGTCAATTGTATTTCTCCTCCTCTTCCAGGAGGCGTATGTTCCAAAATCTCAAATATTCGCGGTGTAATTATATACCTTCCCAAAATAGCTATATTAGAAGGTGCTTCTTCTCTTCTTGGCTTTTCTATCAAATCATTGACTTTATATAGCCTATCCTCAATAAAAGTACCACTTACAATTCCATATTTATGTACATCCTCTTCAGGCACTTCCTGCACTCCAATTATGGTGCAATTATATCTCTCAAATTGTTCTATCATCTGCTTTAAAACAGGTACTTCAGAATCCACCACGTCATCTCCTAAAAGCACTGCGAAAGGCTCATTGCCAACAAAAGACTTAGCACAGTAAATGGCATGCCCCAAGCCTTTAGGTTCTTTTTGCCTTATGTAGTGAATGTTGACCATATTGCTAATATCTTCTACAAGGCTTAGTAAACTTTCTTGGTTCTTTTTCTTTAATTCTAGCTCCAATTCTACAGATTTGTCAAAATGGTCTTCTATGGCTCTTTTGTTCCTTCCAGTTATTATAAGTATATCCTCTATTCCTGACTGTACCGCTTCTTCCACTATGTACTGTATAGTAGGCTTGTCTACAATTGGAAGCATTTCCTTAGGCTGAGCCTTGGTAGCAGGTAAAAACCTGGTACCAAGGCCCGCTGCTGGAATTATCGCTTTCTTTATTTTCATTAACTTTCCCCTCTTCCGTTATTCAAACTTCACGCCAAACTTAGCTAAAGCCTCTGAAAGTTCTTTTTTAATTTCCTCAAGCTTTTCTGAAGTTCTAGCTTCACATCTCACAATAAGCTCTGGCCCAGTATTAGAAGCTCTGACCAATCCCCATCCTCCATCAAAGAGCACTCTCGCTCCATCAACATCAATTATGTTATAACCTTTTTCTCTAAAGTGCTCCGTTACCCCTTTTACTACATCAAATTTTCTCTCATCACTGCACTCAAGTCTTATCTCAGGAGTTGATGGATATTTTGGAACATCAGCTAAAAGCTCAGATAGACTTTTATCCGTATTAGAAAGTATTCTCAAAAGCCTTGCAGCCGCATATGCTGCATCGTCAAACCCATAGTACTCATCCGCAAAGAACATGTGTCCTGACATCTCTCCTGTGAAGACCGCATTCATTTCTTTCATCTTAGCTTTTATGAGGGAATGACCTGTTTTGTAAAATAGAGGTTTTCCTCCCAGTTTCTCGATTTCTTCAACCAAAGCCTGAGAACACTTCACTTCCACAATTGCTTCAGCGCCTGGGTGTTTCTTCATTATTTCTCTCCAGTAGAGAATCATCAACATGTCTCCCCAGATTATATTGCCCTTTTCATCCACCACTCCAATCCTGTCTCCATCTCCATCAAAAGCTATCCCCAAATCTGCCTTTACTCTCTTTACTTCCTCTATCAAATCCTTTAAATTTTCCTTTTTTACAGGGTCAGGGAAATGATTGGGAAAAGTTGGGTCTGATTCGCAGTAGAGAGGATATACCTCACAGCCCAAATTGTATATGACATCTGGATAGAAAAGCGAAGCAGTGCCATTCCCACAGTCCACGACAACTTTTAATTTTCTATCTCCCAGTCTAACTTTTTCCTTTATCATATTGATGTAAGAATTGATGGGATAAGCGTATTTTACCTCTCCAGAACCTTTTTCAAATTCCCCTTTTTCTGCTATGTAATAAATTTTCTTAAGCTCTTCACCATAGATGGTAGAAGGTCCCACCATAACTTTAAAGCCGTTAAACTGCGGCGGGTTGTGGCTTGCTGTTATCATCATACCTGCCTGGGAATTGTATAAAATATTGGAATAATAAAAGGCTGGAGTCGTTAAAACCCCTACATCCAAAACATCACAACCAGTGGAAGTAAGTCCCTTTATTAGAGCATCTCTTATGGGCTTTGAAGAAATCCTGTTGTCTCTGCCAACCAGCACACTATTAATTCCCTTTTGTTTTACATAAGTTCCAAAAGCTTTACCTATGACCTCTGCAGTCTCTTCAATCAGGTCTTCTCCCCATATGCCTCTTATGTCGTACATTCTAAACATGTTCTCATTTAACTTCATTTACCACCCCTCCTTTGTTTATTATTTTCTCAAACCAAAACCATTTTCTCAACAATTTCAAGCCCTAAATCTACCGTTTTTACTTCCCCAGCTACTTTAAATATAACTTTAGCTCTTTTCTTCCTCTTGTCAACCTTCTGTATAAAGCCCTCATATCCTAACAGAGGCCCCTCAATTATCTTTACTCTATCGCCTTCTTTTACTCCCCTTGAAACATCTATAAGGTCAGAACCTCCAGTGAGGTTCAAAATAACTCTCATTTCCTCTTCTTTTACAGAAGCAGGCATTTTGTCTTCCTTCAGAAAAACTCCTTGCTTTAATACAGAAGTAATCTCGTGATACTTGGCTTCTGTCATTTCAGTCTTTACAAAAACGTAACCCGGAAACAAAAGTTTGATTTTCTCCTTTTCTTCTCCTTTTATTCTTTCTATTATCTTCCTCCGGGGAATAAGAACCTCTATCTCGTTTTCCCATATTTTCTTAATGATTTTCCCTACTTTTTCCTCACAACCACTTTTAGTAAACAGCACATACCACATTTTCATACTTCTGCCCCTACATATAAATTGTACCTTCTATTCTGACAAATTTCAACATATCTTTAACAACACTGGGGACAAAAATATAGTTTTTTGAAAAAACAGCTAATGTGTTATATTAGAAGTAAAAACAAATTCAAAAGGGGGAGAAAAAGGGATGAAAATATTTATTGTGGATGCCTTTACTGAGAAACCTTTTTCAGGCAATCCAGCAGGTGTAGTTGTCCTTGAAAATGGCGAAAAAATAGATAAAACTTTTATGCAAAACTTAGCAGCAGAGCTCAAACATTCAGAGACGGCATTTATAGAAGTAGTCGGTGAAAAAGACTTCAAAGTGCGCTTTTTCACTCCAACTTCTGAGGTAGACCTGTGCGGTCATGCCACAATTGCTTCCTTCACTGTTTTAAAAAGACTGGGCTTTGTAAAAGCCGGTGATGTTGTAACAATGCATTCGCTAGCTGGAAAACTTCCAATTTATATTGAAGAGGATAAAATAATGATGGAGCAGGCTGCTCCGCAGGCGGGAGAAAAATTAAATGAAGATGACCTTTCAAAACTTGCGAAAGCTCTAAACATCTCCGTTGAAGAAATTGGTGATAAAAATTATGACCTCGTACCTCAACTGGTATCCACAGGATTATGGGACATTCTTGTACCCGTCAAATCAAGAGAAACCCTTTTTAGCATAAACCCGGATTACCAGGCAATATCTCAGATTACAAAAGAAAAAAATGCTGTAAGTCTTCACGTATTCACATTGGAGGAAAGGGAAGCTCTTGCTAATTGCAGAGATTTCGCTCCATTATACGGGATAAATGAGGAAGCTGCAACAGGAACGGCAAATGGCGCTTTAACATATTATCTTTACTTAAATAAGGTAATCGATTTAGAAAAAACATATCTAATTCATCAAGGAGAAAGTATGAAAAGACCTTCTAAAATATACGTGAAACTTCCAAAAAAAGAAGAAGGAATAAGGGTTTTGGTAGGAGGTCCCGCATGTATTCTAATTAGTGGAAATTGGTCAGACTGAATTATGAATCTTGTATAATTTTTTATAAAAAATTTGTAGGAGCTCCACAAAATCATTCTTGCAAATGTCTTCAAAGGCGTATTATAATTTAGGCATACTAGATAATTGTATACCTTTTCTTTTTTATGGGGAAGAATTTTTAAGTGTATTTTAATTCATTTTCCCTTTAAAAGAGAGAGAAAGGGGATAGACCCGCAATAGACCTGGCGGCTTTAGCAATAGGCTCTGTCGTTGGAACGGGAATTTTTGTGTCAACAGGTGAAGGAGCATTAAGAGTAGGGACCGCGGTAATTATCTCCTATAATTGCTGGCTTCCTGCCTTTAGACATCATAATTGAGCTCTGCAACATAGGAACTCTATCTGTCTTTGTAATTGTCTCAATAGGAATACTTGTCCTAAGGGTTAAAATGCCTAATGTAGAGAGAAAGTTCAGAGTCCCTGCAGTATGGTTAGTCGCACCTCTTACAGCAGCTTTTAGCCTCTATTTAATGGCAAGCCTTCCATGGGTGACATGGCTAAGATTTGGCATATGGATGCTGGTCGGCCTTATCATTTACTTTGCTTACGGAAGGTATCATAGCGTTTTAAATGTGCAAAAATAAAGGGAGCTAATCGGCTCCCTTTATTTTTTATACCCTTTAAGCCCGGGAATTTTTCTTTTTACCATTTCTGTCACTATAAACGTGGCTACATGCTCTGCGAATGTGCCAGGGCCAAATCCCGCATCATATCCCAATTCCTTTGCGAGCTCATGCGTGATCCTCGGTCCACCGCATATCAAAAGCACTTTATCTCTTATTCCCTCTGCTTCCAAAAGTTCTACAAGATGCGTAAGATTTTTTATGTGGGCGTCCTTTTGCGTAACTGTCTGAGAAACAAGCAAAGCATCTGCTCCAACCTCTATTGCCTTCTTAATAAATTCTTCATTTGGCACCTGACTTCCCAAATTGTACGCCTCTATCATCTCATACCTCTCCAAGCCGTAGTGCCCGGCATACCCTTTCATGTTCATTATAGCATCCAAGCCCACTGTATGAGCGTCTGTTCCAGTGGTTGCTCCCACTACTACGACTTTTCTGCCGATATGTTTTTTAATGTACTCATTAGTCTCTTCCATACTCATGGCCTTTATTTCTAGTTCCTGTACCTGTATGGAGGTATAATCCACAGTGTGAATCAAACTTCCATATATTATGAAGAAAGTAAAGTTCTTATCCAAAGGAGCATGGTAGACGACCATTGGATTCTCCAGCCCCATCTTTTTTGCCAGCTGTTTTGCTGCCTCTACAGCCCTTGCTCCATCCGGCACAGGCAGGGTAAAGCTAAGCTGCACCTTACCGTCATTCATCGTATCCCCGTATGGCTTGACTCTGGTCAAATCCAGGGTGGTATCGTACTGCTTTTTCTCTGTAGAGTAAAGGCCGCTGCTCATCCTCTATCACCTCTTAGCATAAGGTCAATGAAAGGATTGAAATAATTGGGGTCTTTCTCCACTACGCCTTCTAATCCCTTTCCTCCGTCTATCGGCCTCTTTATATCCGCAAATTTACCCTGCTCTAATGCTTTAAATAAACCTTCTTGTTCGATTTCTTTCAAAAGCTCATAGGCCTTTTTCAAAACTTCGTTAGCTCTTCTTTGAATTATTCCGCCTTCTTTAAAGTAAATTTCATCAGCTATATCTGCCATATTGTTGAAGATATATTTGGCGCTTTCAATAGACAACGCTCTATCTGACATAAAAGGCGTATGAATAGCTTCTGTCAGCATTCCCAAAAGATGTATCCTTTGCTTTGTCATTATAGTCACAACGTTAAACATAGCATCCTGTACATGTCCTTTGAATATATTTCCTGTCATGTACTTTGTAGGAGGCATGTACTTAAGAGGCGCTTTGGGGAATATCTCCCTTACCATTTGAGCCTGAGCAAGCTCATATAAGAAGCCATTCCTTAAGTCAGGGTTCATTTCAAAAGCATGTCCTAATCCCATCTGTTCCTCGGGTATTCCTGCAATTAGTGCAAACTGTTCATTTATCAATTGAGATGCCAATACAGTATGGGCTTTTTCATAAGCATCTGCTGTCGTAAGATAGTTGTCTTCCCCTGTGTTTATAATAATTCCTGCAAATCCATTTATTACCCTTGAGAAGAACTGGTCTACCATCGTTCTCTTCATGTTTATATCTCTGAATAAAATTCCGTAAAGAGCATCGTTTAGCATCACATCAAGCCTCTCCAGTGCCCCCATAGCAGCAATCTCAGGCATACAAAGCCCAGATGCATAGTTGCAAAGCCTTATATACCTTCCCAGCTCTTCAGATACCTCATCTAAAGCTTTTCTCATTATCCGGAAATTCTCCTGCGTAGCATAAGTACCACCAAACCCCTCGGTAGTAGGTCCATAAGGAACGTAGTCTAAAAGGCTTTGAGCTGTAGCCCTAATCACTGCAATGACATCAGCTCCCTGCCTTGCAGCAGCCTGCGCCTGAACCACATCTTCGTATATGTTTCCTGTCGCAACTATAACATAAAGAAGTGGCCCTTCCTTATCCCCGTATTTCTTTAAAAGCTCCTCTCTTTTTCTCCTGTTCTCTCTTATCTTTTCAACAGTCTTTACTGCTATATCTTGAACAGCCAATTTTATCTCAAAAAGGTCTGCCATAGGAATCGAAGTCAAATCTAGTTCACCTTTTGCTACTCTTTCGGCAATTTCTTGAGGGCTAAGCCCTGTGTAAATCATGGCATTGCCGATATAAGTTGCAGCCCCCAAAGAAAGATTTCCCCTGCTTTTTATATGGTCAACCACTACATTAGGAAGTGGAACTCCCAAGTCATTTACGCCATCTATGCCTAAAAGTCTGCACACCGTCCTTTCAACTGACACAGTCGTATGGGCATCTATAAATTTCTGCGTATCTTTAACAATGTTTCTCGCAGCTTCTCTGGCTTTATCCACTAATTCCCAATCAAGATTAAGCTTGCTCTCTCTCATACCCTCTCCTCCTCTTATAATAGGTCTCAGCTAGCTCTATAACTTCTCTTTCAAGTCCAAATATTCTGCATATGTTAAGGGCATCTTTTGGAACCTCACAATTAGGGTTCACTCTTTCTAATCGATAATCCATGTGTTCCTGGAGAATTTTTACTGAGTTTTCTTCGTCTATAACGATTTTTTGCCTTAACTCTTCAAAATTTACATTTTTAAGCCCTACGACCTGATAGTGCACCATGTCATCCTCTATCACCCCTTCATAATGGGTAGCTAATACAGTCATAGAAGAAAAACCGTTCAAATATTTTGAGATAGCCTTCACAATATAAAGTCCCTCTTCAGGATTTGTGCCTCTTGCTATTTCGTCCAATGCCACAAATCCTGTCCCTTTTTTTACATCTTCTATTACTTCTTTTAACTTCATAATTTCTGCCCCAAAACTGCTCAGACCTCTTGAAATTGATTGCAGGTCTTCTGAGATAAAATGAATAAAATCCAGCATAGGAAAAGATACTTTTTTAGCAAAAGGGAAAAATCCCATCATGGCAAGCAAAAGATTTAAGGCAAAAGTTCTTAAAGCTACAGTTTTTCCCCCCATATTGGCTCCTGTGATAACAGTTATCCCGCTCTTTAATTCAATAGTTAGAGGGGTAAACTCTTTTTCTTGGGTTTTTAAAATATCTGCAACTTGAGGATTTATAACATCTTCAAAAAGTATTTTTATCTCGTCGTTTATCGTGGGTTTCACTCCATTGTACTCGATTGCCAGTTTAGCCTTTGCCATCAAAAAATCGAATCTTCCTATAGCCTTTATATTTTTTTCAATAAGGTCTACATATTTGCGCAATTTTTCAGATAGACTCTTTTTTACCTCAAGTTCTTCTTTTTGTTCTAGTGCAACTATATCAAGCCTTTCCTCCCTTAATTTTTCAATTTTTTCTCTATCAGTTTCTGCAAATATCTGCCTCTCAATTTGCCTTTTCTTTTCCCTTATCTCTTTCAAATTACTAGAATATTCATCGTAGACATAAAAAGTAGCAATTCTCTTTTTCTGAGGGTCCAAAAGATCCAATACAGGAGTTAAAGAAACAAGCTTTATATCTTCAATATCTAAATTCAACCTTCCAATCAAAAGCCTTAACTCTTCGCTCAGTAGAGCGAAAATTTTTATCTCATAAAATTCCACCTCATCTAACACTTTCCCTTCTGTGCACCTTTTAAGGCTGTTCCTTATATCTTTTATCTTAAATAGCGGTTTTAAAATCTTAAAAAATATTTCCTTATCCTTTTCTAAACTTTCCTTCAAAAGGTCGATGTACTCATATTCCCTTTCAAGTTTTTCTCTTTCTTCTCTCTTGTAAGGCCTTGCATTTTTTAGCTCTTCTCTTCCATATGGAGTTATAACTTGAAGCTTTGAAATAACATAGTTAAATCCTATTTGTTCTCTTTCTTTTTCAGTTAAGAATTTAATATCAATCACCACCTATCACATCAAAGACAGGAAGATCTAATTTCTCTCTCAATCTATTTAAAAATTCTTTTCCATTATATCTGTAACCTGTAGGAGATATAGGATTTACAGTGACACAGATCAAATTTATAGGAAATACTACCCTAAAAATACCGCCCGCCTTTTGAAATTTTACAAAGGTCTCTTCTTCTATGAAAAGCTTCGTAGCATCCTCTGCCAAAAAGACTACTCCTTTATACTTATCAGTGGAAGTCATTACATCACTGATCAACCTATCTGTAATAACTCCTCTTATCACCACATACTTTGCTCCATTTAAATTCTCTACAATCTCTTTTGACGCATCAATAGCAGTTAATACCTCCACAGTTTTGTACTCTCCGCCTTCATAAATAAACCCCAAATTTGAATTTTTAAGGATTTTACTAGCTTTTACAATTATCTCTCTATCGCTTTCTTTCTGCACTGTCAGAAGTTTTACTGTAAACACCGTTTCATCTATTGTCTTTTCCATATCAGGAGATAAAACAGCTCCTGTTGATAAAATAGTAGCCTCAGATACAGCTGGCGATGCTTGAGTTTTTCTGCTAAGCGCCCCATCTATGAACACCTTGTCTGCGCCAAGTGACAGCAGAAACTCACTTACTCTTTTCATATCTTTATTTACAGAAGGCCCAGCAAGGTCTACATATCCATCACTTAAGGCCCTTGCTATCACCACTTCCCCCATCGGAGTGTATATACCTGTAGTCATAACTATTTCCTTTGTTATATCGCTTCGGAAAAGTGCTTCCTTCGCTGTGGCAATTAAAGTGCTCTCTTCAACGTAAATCCGCGGCTTTGGGAAAAAGGAAACCTGGTCGTATTCCTCTCCATCTCTTCCTATAGAGGTAAGACCAAGGGTATAAATACCCCTGGCCTTACTGATAAGATAATTTAATACAGTTGTTTTTCCTACATTTTTTGCCATTCCTATTATAGAGATAGTCCTGTAATTTTTTATAAGGTCAAGAATATCACTTCTCATCTTTTCTCCTTCTCTTTTTCCTTTCTAAATTCTCTGGCTCTAATACTCCAATGGTATCCTTCTGCATGAGGCCTGCAACACCTTCAGATTTTGGAACTTCTTCATCGCATACACAAGGACCTGGAGTGTAATCTTTTGGCTCAACATACGTCACAATGACGCCTTCATAATTTCTCAAAACTATTTTATCATGGGACTGAGAAATTACGTAGTTTGGTCCAACAGGAATCTTTCCTCCTCCTCCCGGTGCATCAACTACAAATGTAGGTACGCAGTAACCAGAAGTGTGCCCTCTTAAACCTTCTATAATTTCAATACCTTTGGAAACGGGAGTTCTAAAATGAGAAAGCCCAAATGACAAATCGCACTGATAGATGTAATAAGGTCTTACCCTTATTTTTACCAATTCATGCACCAGCTTTTTCATAACATGGACACAGTCATTTACTCCCCTTAGAAGTACTGTCTGGTTTCCTAAAGGTATTCCCGCATCCGCCAGCATTTCACAGGCTCTCTTTGAATCCTCTGTTATCTCATGCGGATGGTTGAAGTGGGTGTTGAGCCATATCGGGTGATACTTTTTAAGCATATTCACAAGTTCTGGAGTTATCCTCATAGGCAAAACCACAGGTGTTGCCGAACCAATTCTTATTATCTCCACATGAGGAATTTCTCTTAATCTCTTTATAATTTCTTCAAGCCGTGAATCAGATAAAGTGAGAGGGTCTCCACCTGAAATCAGCACATCTCTTATCTGTGGGGTATTCCTTATATACTCAATCTGCTTTTCTATTTTATCCATCGGCATGGGAGCATCAGTTTCTCCAGCAAACCTTCTCCTTGTGCAGTGTCTGCAGTACATGGAGCACTGGTCTGTAACAAGCATCAATACCCTGTCAGGATACCTGTGGGTAAGTCCAGGTACAGGTGAATCCACATCCTCATAAAGCGGGTCCACTAAGTCCTCCGGTGCCTGATAAAGCTCATGGATTGTCGGCACTGCTCTTTTTCTTATCGGGTCATTAGGGTCATTGGGGTCTATCAAAGAAAGGTAATAGGGCGTAATTGCCATTCTCAACTTCTGCAATGCCTTAGAAATAGCTTCTTCCTCTTCTTCCGACAATGGAAGGTATTTTTTCAACTCTTCCACTGTCTCTATTCTATTTGCAATCTGCCACTTCCAGTTGTACCAGTCGCTGTCTGGTACATGCCCAAAAAGTTCATGTCTTCTGTTAACTCTCATTTTATACATCTCCCCCTCTTAAACTATCACAGCCGTCCTCATTTAGCATACATTTCTTCAAAAACTTTTCTCAATTTTTCATTTTCTCTGAGCTCTTGAAGCGTAATTTCTGCGTGGTCTTTTGTATATCCATTTCCTATGATCATTGTTATATCCTTCCCAACCCCTTCTGCTCCTAAGGCTGCTTTTGTGAAGCTTGTCGCCATGGAGAAGAAGTAGGCAATTCCTTCATCTCTCACAGGTAAAATTGTGGACATTTCTGTGTTAGGCGTATTTACACAGTTTATAGCAATATCTACTTCTTTTCCTCCGTTGGCCTTTAGAACTTTATCCAAAACTTCTAAAGGCTTTTGAGCATCCGCTATAACTACCTCGTGGCATATCTCCAGTTCTTCCACCTTTTTCTTTGCTTCTTCCCTTCTCACCACACCTATAACCTTTCCAGTAGGACCTACTCTCTTCTTAGCTTCATAGCAACATAGCATACCGGATTTCCCATTTGCTCCTAACACCATGACACTCTGACCGGGCTTTACCAATTTAGCAGTCTGAGCAGGAGCTCCAGCAACGTCTAAAGCAGCCAGTGCCAAGGTCTCTTCCATATCCTCAGGAAGCTTCGCATAAATCCCGCTCTCAAAAAGTATTGCCTTTCCCTTTATTTCAACTCTTTCTATATCCATCTTTATATCCAAAATCTCATCTATTCTAAGAGGTGTAAGAGTTAATGAAACGAGCGTTGCAATCTTATCTCCTACTTTGAGGTCCCTTTTCCCGACCAGAGCTTCTCCTATTTTTTCTACTCTGCCTATCAGCATTCCCCCAGAACCTGTGACAGGGTTTTGCATTTTCCCTCTCTCATTTACTATCTCGAGGATCTTCTTCTTTATCTTCTCAGGATCTCCCCCTGCCTCCTCTTTTAACTGGGTAAAGCTTGCAGAATCTATGTTCAAAGCTATAACATCAATCAATATCTCATTATCATAAAGTACACTCATATCATTAGAAATTTTATAAGCGGCTTGAGGTAAAACCCCTTTTGGCTCAATTACTCTATGAGAACCGTATTTGCATCCCATCATAAGCATATCCTCCTCCTTCTTCGAATTTTACACATCCATATATTTTACATCATCTGGAATAATTAAATTTGCCTCTGTCAAAGACTTGACCTCTTCAATAGATGTATCCCTGTGAATTTCTTTGAGAAGCAGTCCCTCTTTTGTCACTTCTATCACTGCAAGCTCTGTAACTATAAGGCTCACTTTGCCTCTGGCCGTGAGAGGAAGGCGGCATTTTTTCAAAATCTTTGGCTGCCCTTTAGCAGTATGCTGCATAGCCACAATTACTCTTTTGGCTCCTGTAGCAAGGTCCATTGCTCCGCCCATGCCAGGAACTAACTTTCCAGGTATTATCCAGTTAGCTAAATTTCCCTCTTCATCTACTTCTAAAGCTCCTAGCACAGTAACGTCCACATGTCCTCCTCTTATAAGTGCAAAGGAAAATGCGCTGTCAAAAAACGCTGCGCCAGGCAGAACTGTCACATACTGCCCGCCGGCATTGGTTATGTTCACATCCTCTTTTCCGGGCTCTGGCATAGGTCCCATACCTGTAATTCCATTCTCTGATTGGAATATCACGTGCACCCCTTCGGGAATGTAATTGGCAACCAAAGTGGGAAGACCAATTCCCAAATTCACCAGCTCTCCATCTTTAAGCTCTTTTGCAATTCTTTTTGCTATTATTCTTTTTGCCAGTTCCTGATCAGTTATCATCGCCTTCCCCTCCTTTTACGATATAATCCACTAATACTCCTGGCGTCATGACATCTTCTGGCTTTATTTCTCCTACTTTGACTATTTTTTCTGCCTCAACGATAACTGTTTTAGCTGCAAGAGCCATTATAGGATTGAAATTTCTCGTCGTACCTTTGTAATAGATATTTCCAAACTCATCTACAATACTTCCTCTAATAAGCGCTATATCTGCTCCCAGTGGAAGTTCAAGGAGATACTCTTTTCCATTCACAGTTATTTTTTGTTTCCCTTCTTCTACCATTGTGCCGACTCCTGTAGGAGTCAAGATACCTCCCAACCCTGCTCCATAAGCTCTTATCCTTTCTGCAAGTGTCCCCTGTGGAACGAGCTCTACTTCAATTTTTCCTTCATTCATCAATTTTCCTGTAACAGGGTTAGTACCTATGTGAGAAGTTATAACTTTCTTCACAAGACCGGCCACAACTAAACGCCCTATACCCCTGTCTGGAAAACTGGTATCATTGGCAATTATAGTAAGGTCTTTAACGTTTAACTCTATGAGAAGGTCAATCAACCTCTCAGGTGTGCCATTTGCAAGAAATCCACCGATCATCAAGGTCATTCCATCTTTAAATAAAGGTTTCAACTCTTCAAAAGTAACAACCTTTCTCATGGCTTCACCTCTAACCCTAATATTTTTCTGGCCTCATCAGGGGTTGCAATTTCTCTACCTAACTCTCTAGCAATTCTCACTACTTTTTCTACAAGTTCACCATTGGACTTTGCCAGAACGCCTTTTTCGAGGTATACGTTATCTTCAAAGCCAACTCTCACATGACCTCCTGCAAGTATAGACATAGTGGCTACAGGGAATTCATAGCGTCCTATTCCTGTAGCAGTAAATGTGCTTCCTGGAGGAATGCTTTCCATCAAGAACACAAAGTCTCTCATCTCAGCCGAAATTCCGCCATTTACTCCCATCACAAAATTGAAGTGCATCGGAGCCTTTATATATCCTTTTTTGTGAAGCCTTATCGCTGTATCTATCATTCCTTTGTCAAATACTTCAAGTTCCGGCTTCACTCCCAGTTCATTCATCTTGGTGGCAAATTCTATTATCATGTTTTCTGTATTTACAAATATTTCATCTCCGCCAAAATTCATTGTGCCACAGTCTAGTGATGCCATCTCTGGCTTTAAGTAAACCGGCTGTAACCTTTCTTCAGGAGTCATGCCAACAGCTCCACCAGTTGAAGGCTGGATTATGACATCAGGGCATTTTGCTTTAATCGCTTCAATCACTTCTCTGAACCTTTCTTTGTCCTGTGTAGGGGTACCATCGTCATACCTTACGTGCAGGTGAATTATGCTGGCTCCTGCGTTATATGCAGATAAAGCCTCTCTCACCATCTCCCCAACAGTATAAGGCACATTAGGATTATGCTTCTTTGTGACCTCAGCTCCGCATATAGCCGCAGTAATTATCAATTTCTCCACCCTTCACTCACCTACCCTTCTTTTTTGTACCTCTGCTTTTCTTTTGGCACAACACAGGTGCCACTCGCCCTGCACACTACAATAGGTTCTTCCAGCACTTCTGCCGCAGAATCACTGATATCAGGCCTTGCTGCTATCACCTTTTTCGCCTCAAAGACCATCTTTCTCGACGTATTTCCAACCTCCACTATTTCTCCTGTGGCTTCTATAAAATCCCCCGCATACACTGGCGCCAAAAATTCTACACTGTCATAAGCTCTAAAGAGTCCCTCATCTCCATCGTGCCTTATTAAAAGCTCCGTTGCCACATCACCAAATAACTGCAAGATCCTTGCTCCGTCCACCAGATTTCCTCCGTAGTGAGCATCATGCATGCTCATCCGCACCCTTATCATTGCTTTCACCCACATCCCTCCTTTCTACGCGGAAATGTTATTTTTACTTTTTATCTTTATGCAAAATCTATGCCATCAAATTTTTACCTAAAAAATCTTCTATAGAACTTATTTAAGACATGATTTTTCTACTTGAACTTTGTCTCAGTTGCCTAAATTTAAGCAAAGCATTTTTCTCAAATTTTAATAGCCATATTAAACCAAAAATTACTTTAAAATCTGATAAAGTATAGGAAGCATTACTGGCACAAGAAAACTTAAAACTATTCCTGAGAATAGAGGAATTACCATCATATTTATTCCCTGGACTTTTATAATAGGTGCCAAACTCACATCCATAGTCGTTGCTCCCCCTGCAGCGGTGGGAAAAAATCTATTTACTCTTGCTAAGAAAGGCACTGTTGCTATTGTAAAAATCTCTCTAAAAACATTTGTTAAAAAAGCTATTGACCCTTCTCTCGGTCCCAATGTTTGAAAACAAAATGCTGAAGTTACACTGTAATACCCCATTCCTGTTGCAGGTAAAATTACTGACACAAAAGGTTTATGAAAAAGCCAGCCAAAAAATACTCCACCTATTAAACTCCCTATATATGAAACAAAAGGCAATAATAAAATTTTTATTAATTCTTTTCGAGTTTGGTAAAAAATATTATAATTTTCTCCGGCACTACACCCCGCCGCCAGATAAAGAAAAATAAGAATAATACTAACCATATCTTCGACAAAGGGTTCCAGTAAACTAGCGATACTAAAAAAGTTAAATAATCCAACTATTCCTCCTAACCCTAAGATCCCTATAATTGTCATCACAGTTCTTCCTCCTTGGGAAGTTGAAATAACAAAATTAATATTTTTTTCTTTTTGCTCTACCTCTACTGTATCCTCTTTTCTTCTCCTCTCTGTTATTAAATAGAAAATGTAAACAAACAAAATACTACCAATTGTAGCAAATAAAAAAAGCAAAAAAGAAGTAACCCCTATTTCACCCATTGAATTACGCACCTCTTTGTCTAAAGTCAAATTCATGCCTAACATAAAAAGCAACGCATAAAAGGCACTATCAAAAAGAAGCGAAAAAAATTTTTTTAATGTTGATAAATCTTTTTTTGACGCAAAAATTCCAATTATTAATCCTGTTGGAAGAAAAATAAAAGGTAGAGCCATAAAAGGTATGCTTTCCACTTTCTTCCCCCCCTTTTTTAAAAGAAAATTTTTTAAATAAACACTTTTTTAACATCTTCTGAAGCCGTTAAACCTAATAAACCACCATATCTCAGTTCAAACTCTAAAAAGTCTCCTACTTTTAGCTTTCCCTTATAATCTTCTACATCTAAAATTAAGTGATCAGAAGAAGCACCTAGAATTTCGATTCCTTCTTCTCTGGGAATTAAAAATTCTGGACTCATAAAATCTGCTTTTCCTACCCCAAGCACAGCTTTCTTTCGTAGACCTTTATCAACAAATACAGGCTTCCTTCCAAAAGCATCCACAAAAATTTCCCCTTCAGGAACCGAGGGTTTAGTACGGATTTCCAAAATTTCTGCTCTCAAAACAAATCCATCTAATTTTACTCCCGGGAAAGGCTTATTCCACAATTCAGAAAGGTCCCTTCCCAACAGAATACCTTCTCCTACGCGAAGGTTATTTACTCCCTCTGGCAAACTTTTCTCCAAAAGCAAAGGAAGAGAAGAAGTAGCACCTCCAGAAATTATCTCTATCCCTATACCTTCTTTGCGCATATTTTCGGCTATCGTAACCAATTTCCCTGTATTTTTTTCATCAGGAACAACTCCACCATAACACCCCATATTAGTACCTATTCCTATGATTTTAACATAGGTAAATTTTTTAAGCTCTGGTATAATGGTTAAAACATCTTCTGCAGGCCACCATCCTTCTCTAAGGTCACCTACATCAACCATTAGAATTGCTTGCACTTCTTTTTTTATTTCCTTTGCGCTTTCTTCTATCATTTCTAAAATCTTTAAGTCAGATACTAATACTACATCCGCAAACATAACACTTTCTGGTATTTCACTGGGGGAAGGTGGGCGAAGAAGCCAAAGAGGTACTTTATATCCTTCCATTCTTAATTTTCTCAAATGATTAATTCTTGAACTTCCAATGCCTTTGCACCCTGCAGCTATAAATACACTTACTACAGGTAAAAGAGCATTGCACCCTTTTACTACTCCTGTTACAAATATCCCATTTTCCTTACAAAAATTTACTACTGTTCGTGCATTATTATAAATAGTTTCTAAATTAACAAGAAGTTCTGCCATTTTTAATAATCTACCTCCCCTATTTATTTCGCCGTTATGTTTAATCTTCCAAGTTTCTGTATCTGCTTAATATAGTGCGTATAGTTCTCTATGTCTCCTACTTCTGCTAAAAATTCCGCTACCGTTATTACCCTTTCTGTCTAGAATGCTTAATAGGTAATAGTTGCTTATAAAGCCAAGGAAAAAAATAAAAAGGAAGTATTAAAAAATCAACATCTGCACTTTTTCACCCCAAATCATGCTTTTTGATAAAATGTAACGCAAGTAATATCAGCACCTTCCAATGATAAGAAAGGAAGAAGCAGGGGATAACCCCACTTCTCCTCAAATACTGAAAATTATTTCCATCCATTAAGAAGCCACTGTAACTGCATTATTATCACTATTTTCATCACTATCTTTTACATACTCAATTGTAAATCCAGTGAATCCGTAGATTATAGACACTAAGGGATTGATCAAATTAAGAAACGCATAAGGTAGATAGGCAAAGGGATACACTCCAAGAGTTGAGTACATAAAAGCACCGCAACTATTCCAAGGAAAAAGTGGTGACGTCAAAGTACCCGCATCTTCTAATACCCTCGAAAGATTTTTGGGATGTAATTTTAGTTTTTCATATAAGGGCTTGTACATCCTTCCAGGTAGAATAATAGCCGTATATTGATCTGCACATGTCATGTTTACTAAAATAGATGTAACTATGGTAGAAAGGATAACCATTCCTGTTGTTCGTGCAAATTTCATAATAGCTTCTAAAATCACTTCCAGGCATTTTGTTCCTTCTAAAACTCCTCCAAAAGCCAAAGCAATAATGATGAGTGCAACTGTCCACATCATTCCATCTATACCGCCTCTGCTAAGTAGTTCATTTATCATATCATTTGGAGTTTCTATCGTCACACCATAGTGTATAATATTAACTACCTCTCCTAACGTCCGCCCCTGCAAAAATGCAAAAAACACACCTATTAAAGTCCCGCCAATCAAGCCGGGCATAGCTGGGATTTTAAATACAATCATCAGAATGACAAGTAAAGGAGCGACGAACATTATTGGGCTAATCCAAAAATTTTCCTGCAATACTTTTAAAATTTCGTTTATCTGAGTATAGTCCAACTGTCCCCCAGCATATTTTGCTCCAACGACAAAATAAAGAATTAAGGATATAATGTAACTAACCCCTGTTGTATAAACCATATGCCTGATATGTTCAAAGAGATTGCTACCAGCAACAGCAGGAGCCAAGTTGGTAGTATCTGATAGGGGAGACATTTTATCACCAAAGTATGCCCCCGAAATTATAGCTCCCGCAGTTATATGTGCCGGAACTCCCAATCCTAATCCAACACCTAATGCGGCTATTCCTACAGTTCCGGCAGTTGTCCATGAGCTACCTGTGGCTAAAGATACAATAGAAGACATCAGAAATACTGCCGGCAAGAAATAACTGGGTTTTAAAATCTTTAATCCGTAATAGATAAGGGTAGGAACTATACCGCCTGCTATCCATGAACCTATTAAAGCTCCTATTATCATGAGAATTAAAATTGCCTGCAGACCTACTGTAATAGATTTTATTATAGATTCTTCCATATCTTTCCATCTATACCCTATTACTAGCACACCTATCAAAGCTGCAATTACTGTTGCAGCCAACAAAGGAATATGGGGATCAGCCTCCAAATGAACGATCCCAATATAAAGAAATATTGCTGCACAAATTATCGGTATTAACGCCACCATTAAACTAGGCTTTTTAACAGTTTCCTTCAACACTATCTCCTCCTAGATTTTAGTTTGATTTTAAATTAATTACAAGTTTGTTTTATCACCTCCTCAATTTTGGATAGAGAGGTTTGCCTGTGCAAAACTTAATTTTAGGTTAGTCCTACGGCACCTAGACAACTCTTACCTTAACTTTTATTAGTTTTAAGATAAGCAAAACTCCCCGCCATCTTACTACAGATGTGCACATAATTTGAATTTCGCTTGCTCTAACACCTTCTATTTTTTATTTTTTCGCAAATTTCATGCCATAAAGACAATACACTCCAAACTTTCATCAGCTCGACCAACCCTCTGAGAAATTACCTGCTTAAATATTATTTTTCGCTTAAAATTAGGCACAACTTAAATAGTTATTTTGAGTGTTTTTATTTTATACTGGAGTGTTTGTCGTGGGATACCCAAAATTTCTGCGGCTCTACTTACATTCCCATTTGTCCTTTTCAGTGCTTTAGAAATAAGTTCATACTCTATCCTTGATAGAAAAGCACGCAGGTCTCCTACCTCTTCAATAGTATCCTCAATACTTTTTTCTTTCATTTCAACGGTATTTTTTACCGTTATTTCTTTTTCTCCTGCTATAAAAGCATTTTTTAAAATATAGTCGGGGAGGTCATGTAATTGAATTATTTCACCCTCGCAAAAATTAGCCGCATATTCAATTACACCTTTTAATTCTCGCACATTTCCCGGCCAAGATAAACTCATCAACACTCTTTCTACTTCTCCACTTATTCCTTTTATGTTTTTCCTCAATTCCCGGTTAAATTCCTCTATAAAATGCTTCACCAACAGCGGAATATCACTTTTTCTTTCCCTTAAAGGCGGCACGCATAAACTAATTGAGTTCAAACGATAAAAAAGGTCTGGCCTTAAAATCTTTTTTTCTAAAGCTTCCTGAGGAGGAATATTAGAAGCACTGATAACTCGCACATTCACTTTTCTTATTTTACTATCCCCTACACGCCTTATATATCCCTCTTGCAAAAAGCGCAAAAGCTTTGCTTGTAAATCGAAACTCAAAGAGGTAATTTCATCCAAAAATAACGTTCCTCCATCAGCAAGTTCTACCAAACCAGGTCGATTTTCTGCACCAGTGAAGCTTCCTTTCACTGTTCCAAAAAGTATCGATTCCATTAAATTTTCAGGAAGAGCTGCACAATTTTGAGCAATAAAAGGTCCATTCTTTCTTGGACTAGCATTGTGAATTGCCTGTACCAAAAGTTCTTTACCTGTTCCCGTCTCACCGTACACAAAAACAGGTGAATTACTCCGGGCGATCTTTTGAGCTTTATACTTTAACTCCTTAATTGCTTTAGACTCACCGATAATATCATCAAAAGTGTAATAAGCCTCTTCATTGCTCTTAGTTGTTTGGTGCATTTTATTTCGCACTTCTTCTCGCAAATCAATCACTTTTGTCATAAGATTTTTTATTTCGGAGAGGTTTTTAGAAATATCAATAGCTCCGCATATTTCTCCATCGATTACAATGGGGAGAGTAATAGTAAAAAGGCTGACTTTTTGTCCATAGCAATTTGTAATTTCCTGCTCATGTCCGACAACAGGTTCCCCTGTCCTTAAAACTTTTAAAATTGTACTTTCTCTATTAGAAAGGGATGGAAACATAGCTAAAACGTGTTTTCCAATCGCTTCATCTATAGGAATTCCATCAATTTGAGAAGAAGCTTTATTATAATAAATTGTATAACCCTCTTTATCAGTGATTTGTACACCCCAATCAATGTTTTCTAACAATATCTCCAGCGCTTTTTGGTAAAATTCCTGAGGTAATCCTTTTAACCTCAAATCCATCTTACTCCCCCTTTGAGAGTAAAATTAAAAGCAAAAACACCGAAAATATTTTCACTGCATAAATAGCGCTTCATGGGAGGTCCCATGACAGTGGTAAACTTTGTGTTTACCACCAAGGATGAGCTCAAGAACAAGCTCACCCTTTCGGCAGCCAAACCTTCTTCAGCGAGTATTGGAGGTTCTTCTCCTTAACACCTCGCCAAATACATGCTTGGCCGCTCCTCTATTTATGCGCTATTAAAATATCTATTTTTGATGTAAAGCTTATCAAAGTGCAATTATATTATATCACATTTTGAAAGCGGGAGCAATAAGCCCTTAAATATAAAAAAGAATGCCCGGAGGCACTCTCAATCCAAAAGTTCCCTATAAAGCTTCATAAGGCTTTCATTTATATTGTCTATCTCAAGCATTATGCCGGTTAAATCTTTTACACCTTTTTTGTCTAGTATCTCCTGTAGCTTATTAAATGCCTTTTCACTTCTTAACTTCATCTCTTCTAATTTATTGTTAAGCTCCAATTTAAACTTTTCTTTATCCTCAACCTCTCCTTTTATAAGCTCTTCCTTATCAAAATCGTAAACATCGTACCTTGAAGGAATCAAAGTCTCTATGCCAAATTGTGCTTCTATCTTATCAGCCAGTTCTTCCTGTGCCTCATCCTCGCCGTGCACAATGAATATCTTCTTGGGCTTTTTCTCAAAATTAGAAATCCATTCCAGTATACCTCTTTGGTCGGCATGACCTGAAAAACTCTCAATATATTCAATTTCAGCCTTAACGTGTATATCCTCTCCAAGTATCTTCACATCTTTTTCTCCATCTAAAAGTTTCCTCCCTAAAGTGCCTTTTGCCTGATACCCAACAAAAAGGACTGTGCACTCCGGCCTCCATAAATTGTGCTTTAGATGGTGCTTTATCCTACCTGCCTCACACATGCCGCTAGCTGAGATAATTATCATGGGCGTCTTAATCTCATTCAAAGCCTTAGACTCTTCCGCACTGTGGGTAAAGTGCAAATTGGGAAAATCTAAAGGCATTTCTCCTTTTTTGATGTATTCCCTCGTTTCATCATCCAAGCACTCTGGATGCTTTGCAAACACATCTGTTATTGAGGTGGCAAGAGGACTGTCTACATACACAGGGATGTTGTTCAAAAATTCTATCTCATCTTTATACAAATCCCTCTCTTTGTGAAGCTCATATAATATCTCCTGTGTCCTTCCAACAGCAAAAGATGGAATAATAACATTTCCCCCTCTTTTAATAGTGCGGGTTATAATTTCCATCAACCTCTTTGCCCTATCCCCGACCTCCTCATGAATCCTATTGCCGTATGTAGACTCACAGAGAACATAATCAGCCTCATTTATAGGAGTTACATCTTTCAAAAGAGGCACCTTTTTATTCCCTAGATCTCCTGAAAACACTATTTTAGTCTCTTTTCCCTTTTCATTTACCCACACTTCAATTATAGACGAGCCAAGCATATGCCCAGCATCATTAAACCTCACTTTTATATGAGGTGCAGGCTCTATCACTTCCCCGTAGTCAACACCATAAAATATGCTTATAGATTCTTCTGCCTCTTCAGCCGTATAAAGTGGATCCCTCAAAGGCTTTCCAGCCCTTTTCCTCTTTCTGTTCTTCCACTCGCTTTCCATTTCCTGGATGTGCCCGCTATCCGGCAGCATGTACCTGCACAGGTCAACTGTAGCGTGAGTTGCGTAAATCCTCTTTCTGTACCCCCTCTTGTAAAGCACAGGAATTCTGCCACTGTGGTCTATATGAGCATGGGTTAAAAGTACGAAATCGATATCTTTTATATCAAAAATAAATTCTTGATAGTTTAGCTCGTCTTCTACTTCTCCACCCTGAAACATGCCACAGTCAACTAAAAACCTAGCATTTTCCGTCTCCACAAGATAACATGAACCTGTAACTTCCTTAGCAGCTCCCAAAAAAGTTATTTTCACAGTAAATCCCCTTTCATTTTAGAAATTATAGTTATTTTCAAGCCATTTGTTCACATAAGACATATACATTACAAAATCCTCTAGTCGATTTTTTAGTATATCTACAATCACTTTTTCATCAATCCTAGTGTAGTCATGGACCAATATATTTCTGAAAGAAATCATATTAGCAATATTTTTTGCAAAGTTTTCTGGCAAAACACCTGCCT
>Ga0224486_100142_pt1 | contig 33428 bp, 21 predicted proteins | sample TexhydDE_CT_test_FD_172013 | JGI IMG/M metagenome (GOLD analysis project Ga0224486, IMG submission 172013) | Fracking water microbial communities from deep shales in Oklahoma, United States - hydraulically fractured wells DE_CT_test ... | reverse complement strand
CTTAGCGCTGTTTTTTTGTACGGCGAAAAAAGTTTTATGATATAATTATAATTAAAGTCTTTTATAGTTTTTCCTTTAAAAAAGAGAATAGAATTTTTATCCTTTATGTTAGTAATAAATTCATAAACACAAGAAGGATATACGAATAAGATGTCTAAATATTTAGATGAGTTAAGGGAAAAAACCAAAAAGAATTTTGATATATTATTTGAGCACAATATTTCTTAAGCGAGGATGAAATAATAAGTCTTATAAAAGATTGCTACTATTCAAAAACTAACAGAATCTTTAAGGAGGATATTATGAAAATTACCGCTAAAAAAATAATAATAGATTTTTTTGGGGTTAGTGTAGGAACATTACTTGTGGCTTTATCCTTAGATTTGTTTTTGGCACCTAACAAAATTGCTCCTGGTGGAGTAAGTGGACTTGCAGTTGTTCTACAACATTTGTTTGGATGGCCAATAGGAGCAGTTACCTTGGCAATAAATATTCCGCTTTTTATCATCTCGACTAAAGCTTTAGGAACAGGTTTTGGAGCTAAAACACTTTATTCAACTATTTTATTAGGTGTTTCTATTGATGCATTGGCTTTTTTAAAACCTCTTACCCATGATACAATATTGGCGGCAGTATATGGTGGTATAATAATGGGTGTAGGGATAGGTATTGTGATAAAATATGGAGCAACAACTGGTGGAACAGACATGGCTGCTATGACTTTGCATAAATACATACACTTTTTAAGTGTGGGCAGAATACTGCTTATAATAGACTTTGTAATAATAACTTTAGCAGGCATAGTTTTTAGCCCGGAACTTGCCCTTTATGCTTTAGCTACTGAATTTATTTCTATCAAAGTTATTGACCTCATACAAGAAGGTAGTGGCGATGAGAGAATTGCTATAATTATTTCTGATAGGTATGAGGAAATTAGTAAATCAATATTGGAGGAAATGGAAAGGGGGGTAACAGAACTAAAAGGAAGAGGGGGTTATTCAAAAAAGGACAAAAATGTTTTGTTGTGTGTTGTAACTCGTAGAGAAGTTACAACCTTAAGAAGCCTTGTGAAAAGAATAGACCCCAACGCTTTCATGATATTATCAACAGCCCATGAAGTTTTAGGAGAAGGATTTAAAAACATGTGAAATGGAGGTATTGGTATGGACAAAGAATTTTTAAAGCAAAAGGCAAAAGAAGTGAGAATAGACATCATAAACATGTTGGCAGAAGCAGGATCTGGCCATCCTGGGGGGTCATTATCCTGTGCAGATATTTTAACCCTGCTCTATTTTGACAAAATGAATGTAAAGCCTGACAATCCCAAATGGGAAGATAGGGACAGACTTGTGCTTTCAAAAGGTCATGCAGCTCCTGCCCTGTATGCTGTATTAGCTGAAAAAGGGTTTTTCCCGAAAGAAGAGTTAAAAACTTTAAGAAAGCTTGGCTCAATACTTCAAGGGCATCCCGATATGAAATCCACACCGGGACTTGATATGACCACAGGGTCATTAGGGCAAGGACTTTCTGCTGCAAATGGAATGGCATTAGCAGGTAAATTAGATAAAAAGGGCTATAGAGTCTATGTAATATTAGGAGATGGAGAATTACAAGAAGGGCAAATATGGGAAGCAGCTATGACAGCAGCCCATTACAAATTGGACAACTTAACAGCAATACTTGACTTTAACGGCTTACAAATAGATGGCCCAAACAGAGAAGTAAAAAACATAGAACCAGTAAATGAAAAATTCAATGCTTTTGGATGGCACGTAATAGAAATAGACGGTCACGACTTTGACCAAATAGACAAAGCCATAGAAGAAGCAAAAGCTACAAAAGGAAAACCCACTTTGATAATAGCTCATACAATAAAAGGAAAAGGCGTATCCTTCATGGAAAATCAAGTAGGATGGCATGGCAGTGCGCCTAACGAAGAACAAAGACAAAAAGCTATACAAGAACTTGAAGGGAGTGGAGTATAAATGGCTATGGCGACAAGAGAAGCCTATGGGAAAGCCTTAGTAGAATTAGGCGCAAAAAACAAAAATGTAGTAGTATTAGATGCAGATTTATCAAAATCTACAAAGACGGCAGATTTTCAAAAAGTATATCCAGATAGATTTTTCAACATGGGAATATCAGAGCAAGACATGATGGTAACAGCAGCAGGACTTGCTACCTGTGGGAAAATTCCTTTTGCCAGCACTTTTGCCATATTTGCAACAGGAAGAGCATACGAGCAAGTGAGAAACTCCATAGGTTATCCACACTTAAATGTAAAAATAGCGGCAACCCATGCTGGTATAACAGTAGGAGAAGACGGGGCGACCCATCAATCAATAGAGGACATATCCCTTATGAGAGGAATACCAGGGATGGTAGTGATAAACCCTGCCGATGCAGAAGAAGCAAGACAAGCCATATTTGCGGCGGCAGAACACTATGGACCAGTATACATAAGGCTGGGGAGGATGGCAGTACCAGATATACATGACCAAAACTACAAATTCGAATTAGGGAAAGGTGAAGTAATAAGAGAAGGAAAAGACGTAGCGATAATAGCAACGGGGGTAATGGTGGCCATAGCGATTGAAGCAGCAGATAAACTAAAAGAAGAGGGAATAGAGGCGACAGTTGTCAATATACACACAATAAAGCCGATAGACAAAGATTTAATAGTAGAAGTAGCTAAAAAGACGGGCAAAGTTATAACAGCAGAAGAGCACAGCATAATAGGTGGGCTTGGTTCGGCGGTAGCAGAGGTTCTTTCAGAGGAATATCCAGTGAAGATAAAGAGAATTGGAATAAGAGATGAGTTTGGACAATCCGGTTCACCTAAAGAGCTTTTAAAACATTATGGTTTGACAGCGGAGGATATTGTAAAAGCAGCTAAGTCATTTTAAAAAATGCCAGGATTTAACCTGGCATTTTTTATCTATCAAAGTATATGTTTTTGCCTGTAGCAGAAAGAGGAATGCCTATAACAATTTCTCCTTCAATTAATTTTAACCTTCTTGCACTTACACCTATTCTATACATAACTCGATTATCCACATTCAAGAGACTGGCGGTTTTAACTGCAGACCCTACTGCTATTCCTAAGTCGATGAGCCTCCAGGCACATATGGGACCTGCAAATTCTGTACCTTCTCTAAAATCCCTTAGACTAGTGCAAAGATTATAACCGCAAGCGCCGCAATTTAGTCCAACTTTTTCTGGTTTATTTAATGAAATTAAAAGTACTGCACTGGAGTTAGCGACGTTTTTTGCATCCCTGTCAAAATTTTTCTTTCCGGATTCTTCTCCATATTTCATCATATCCTCTTTTAACATTACGAGGTCTTCACCTGTGATAACTTTTGTCTCTATAAAGTCTTTTCCAGTTGCTTTAGGCGCTGTTCTCGCTGATAATGCCATCAAATGAGCAGCTAATTCAATTACATCCATAATGTCTCCCTCCGTATTTTTAAGATGAATGCGTTATTTATTATAATTTTCCTATATTTTTTTACTTTTTGCAAGAAGGGTTGATAAAATTTTATCGAAAATTATTATTATATTTCTTTTTGTGATATAATATATCTGAATTACTTTACAATTTATAATAGAATATCACGATGGGGGTATATTATGTATACTAAAAGCAATTGTCTTATAGCACAATCGGGTGGTCCTACAGCTGTTATTAACTCCAGTCTGTATGGAGCTATAATGGAAGCTTCGCGCTCGGAGAAAATTGATAAAGTTTATGGTGGGATAAACGGCATAGAAGGTATAATAAAAGGCAATATTATTGACATATTTGATATTCCCTATGAAAGAATAAAACAAATGAGATTTAGCCCTGCGGCTGCATTAGGGTCGTGCCGATATAGGTTAAAAGACTATTTAGAGGATGAAGAGGAATACAAAAAGTTAATAGAAATTTTTAAGAAATACAACATTAAATATTTTTTCTACATAGGTGGCAATGATTCTATGGATGCCGTTGACAAAATCAGTAAATATGCAAGAGAAATAGGTTTTGAAATAAATGTAATTGGAATTCCTAAGACTATTGATAACGATTTGATGTTTACAGATCATTCTCCTGGTTTTGGAAGTGCGGCAAAATATATAGCCACAACTACTTTAGAACTTGCTTTAGATGCGGAAGTGTATGAGACTAAAACAATTAACGTACTCGAAGTGATGGGCAGAAATGCAGGTTGGCTTACCGCTTCTTCTGCTTTGGTTAAAGAAAGATTGCCCCATTTGAAACAACTTATTTATCTTCCTGAGATACCTTTTAATGAGGAAAGATTTTTAGAGGATGTAAATAAAGCTTATAAGGAATATGGCAATGTCTTTATAACTGTATCAGAAGGACTTATGGATGAAAAAGGGAATTACATTGGAAGAAAAGAAAATGCTTATCATAAAGATGCTTTTGGTCATCCTCAACTGGGAGGAGTAGGAGACTATATAGAAAAGCTTGTAAAAGAGAAAATATATAAACGTGTCAAAATGACCAGACTTGGTGTAACGCAAAGATGTGCAATGCACTTGGCATCTAAAGTGGATTTTGAAGAAGCTGAGATGTTGGGGAAGGAAGCAGTAAAGTATGCGTTATTTGGTGAAACCGGGAAAATGATAAGTCTTGTAAGAGAAAGAAATTACCCATACACTGTTAAAACGGATATTGTAGATGTTGATAAAGTGTGTAACAAGGAGAAAAAAATGCCTTTAAATTGGATAAATGAAGAAGGTAATTATGTTACTGAAGAATTTTTTGATTATGCAAGACCACTTATACAAGGAGAAGTGAAGGTCCCTATGGCAGAAGGGTTACCTTATTATATAAACTTAAAATATGCGATAAAAAAGCAGGAATAAAATCCTGCTTTTTTAAAATTCTTCCATTAGAACATTGCTATATTGTTTATTACTTTCTATAAACACGATAAGTATTGATAATATAGGGAATAATAGATTTAAATAAGCATAGGGAAGGTAATCAATGACTTTTACTCCTAAAACTGCAGAAGGAAGCATTGCTGCTAAATTCCAAGGTATTATCCCGGCAAGTATCATGCCTGAATCTGCTATTGCTCTTACCATCATATCATTTTTTACGTTAAGATTTTTAAAGACTTCCAGCATTATGCGGGAAGGTAAAATTACAGAAAGAGCTTGATTGCAAGTTATTACTGCCATTAAAGTGCTTAATAACATTGTGACCAAATAGGCAATTTTAGGGTTTTTAATTTTTTGGGCTTTTCTAAAAACTGCTTTTATAATTCCTGTTCCTTCTAATATTCCAGAAAGAGCGGTAGCAAAGGTTACTACTCCTATCATTGGGAAGATTGAAATCATACCTCCTCCTGAAAAGATAGATTTAAATTCTGGAATATTAGATATATTTCCCAACATAATGACTTTTAAAGAATCTATAGGGTTATAACCATTTAGTAAAGAGACAAAGTAGGAGAGAAGGACAGCAATTGAAAGATTTATCTTTGTAGAAATCCTGAAAAAAGCCAACGTTATAATCATTATAGGAGCTAAAAACAAGAAAAAGTTTATTTTATAATTTTTCAAAATTATAGCTGCAAGATTGTCAAAGGTGTGCGGCGAAGAAATATTAATGTGAAGACTTAAAAGATAGTACAATAAACCAGTTAATATATAAGTAGGAATTGCAGTTTTAAAAAGAGATTTAAGTACATTGTATTGCTCAATTTCTCCCATATCCGACAGAAGAATAACATTTCCTGCAAGGGGAGAAGTCCTATCTCCTATAAAAGAACCGGATATTACTGCACCAGCAACTATTGGAAGAGAATAGCCAAAGCCATGGGCTAGTCCCATTATTACTATTCCAATAGTACTAGCGGTTCCTACAGCTGTACCTAAAATCATTGAGATAATAGAGGTTGTGATAAAAGACAATAATAGAAAACCTTGTGGTTTTAAAAAGTGGGAGGCGTAGTAAATAAGAGCAGGAAGGGTTCCATTCTGTTTCCACAAGGCAACGAGGGCTCCTATCAAAAGGAGTATAATCATCACATTTATACCTTTTTTAAATCCATCAATTGACATATTGACAAGTTCTTGAGGCGAAAAACCGTTTATCAAAACAATAGCAAAGGTTATTATATAGCTTATAAAAAGCGGTATATAGGGAGGTTGGTGAAAAACTAATACCATTGTCATGGTTATGGCCAAAATCAACAAAAAAGTTATAAGTGAGATTCCAAATTTGTTTTCCATTTTTCACTGCTCCTTTTAGTAATGAAGAAGTTATTTATAAGGTATTACGTGAATTTCTATATTTTTTGCTTTTTTGATTAACTTTATAACAAAGCATCGGGTGCTTCTTCAGGAGTTAACCTCCTAAAACCTTCACTCATTAAAATTACACGCCCTCCACAGTTTGATTATATCTTTGTTTGAGCATAATTATTTCATACAACTATAATAATATGAATCTTATTAAAAATCAATAAAAAGAGAGAGCAATTGCTCCCTCACATTTTTTCAAACATATCTTTTGCTACTCCACAGTCCGGACAAACCCAATCATCAGGCAATTCTTCAAAAGGTGTTCCTGGTGCAATTCCTTGAGATGGGTCTCCTTCTTCTGGATCGTATATGTACCCGCATACTGTGCACTGCCACTTTTCCATAAAAATTACCCCCTTGATGTTTTCCTTTATTATAGCAGAAATTAGCAAAGAAAATCAAGGGGGGAATGTAAATAAGGCAAAGGTATTAGCAAGTCATAGCTGAAGTTCCAAGGTACTCACTGACAATTTTCATAGCGCAGAATTTTCCGCACATACTGCAAGTTTTGGCTGTAGATATGTTTTTATTGACGCGATATTTAAAAGCTTTATCAGGGTCTATAGAAAGCTTTATTTGGTCATCCCAGTTTAAGGCTTTTCTAGCTCTAGCCATAGTTAAATCTTTTTCTTTAGCACCTTTTACGCCTTTTGCGATATCTGCAGCATGGGCAGCTATTTTTGCTGCAATAACGCCTTCTTTGACATCTTCTTTGTCTGGAAGTCCGAGATGTTCAGCGGGTGTAACATAGCAAAGGAAATCAGCACCAGAAGCTGCTGCAATTGCTCCTCCGATTGCTGAAGTTATGTGGTCATAACCAGGAGCTATATCAGTCACAATAGGGCCAAGCACATAAAAAGGAGCATTATGACAAAGTTGTTTTTGAAGTTTTACATTTGCTTCAATTTGGTCAATTGGCACATGCCCGGGTCCTTCTACCATCACTTGAACTCCTGCTTTACGAGCCCTTTTGACAAGTTCCCCAAGGATGATGAGCTCTTGAATTTGTGCTGCGTCTGTAGCATCTTCAAGACAACCTGGACGCAGTCCATCTCCTAAGCTTAGAGTTATGTCATATTTTTTAGCAATATCAAGGAGCCTATCAAAATGTTTATACAAAGGATTTTCTTTGTCGTTATGGAGCATCCAAGCAATTGTAAAGGAGCCACCGCGGCTTACTATATCCATCACTCGGCCGTTGTCTTTAAGCTTTTTCAATGATTCAAATGTTAGACCACAGTGGACTGTAATAAAATCAACCCCGTCTTTTGCTTGTTCTTCTATAACTTCAAAAATAAATTCTTCAGGCATAGCTACAATGCTACCGTATTTGGATATAGATTCTACAGCTGCTTGATACATAGGGACAGTTCCTACAGGGACAGGGGAATTTTCAAGTATTTTTCTACGAGATTGGTTAATGTCGCCCCCTGTGCTTAAATCCATTACCGCATCTGCTCCAGCTTTTACAGCAACATTTAATTTTTCAATTTCTTTTTCAATTTCAGGGTATGCATCAGAGGTTCCTATATTGGCATTTACTTTTGTCGATAAACCCCTTCCTATGCCTTTGGGAATGAGGTTTTTGTGGTTGATGTTTGATGGTATTACTATTTCTCCTTTTTTAACTCCTTCTAAAATAAATTCTTCGTCTACTCCTTCATACTCTGCAACTATTCTCATCTCTTTTGTGACAATGCCTGAAAGGGCGTATTCCAATTGTGTCATAATAAAAACCTCCTTAAAAAATAAATAAACCATGGGGATTATAGCCATGGCAGATGACCACATCCCTACGCAGGTACTAACCTAACAGGTTCGATGGGTTAAAAGGCAACACCTTTCTCTCAGCCGGTTACGCCGGCACCCCATGTGGCAAATATTAAATTTTTATAATCGATAGGGTATAAATATTACAATACTATTATACCACTAAAAAAAATCGGTGTATATTAAAATTTTGAAAAAATTTAAGAAAGAGTACAAAAAAAATTCTTGACTTTACAGTTTCAAAGTGATAACATAAAGTACAACATGCAAAAGGGCTAACCTGCGGGGAATTTTACCCAAAATACTTGTTGCAGGTTTTACCACTGTGATCTTTACTTCTGTTATCCCGGCCAGGATTGTGGTTAATATCATTAATATCAATAGAAAGGGGAGCAGGTAAATGGGAAAAGTTTTATTTAAAGGCATGACCCTCATTGACGGAACCGGAAATCCCCCTATTCAAAATGCGGGAATGCTCATAGAAGGGGAAAAAATATTAAAAGTAGGAAAGGCAGAAGGTTTGGAAATTGGAGAAGGCACTCAAGTTATAGACTTAACGGGCAAAACGTTAATGCCGGGAATAATTAACTCCCATGTACATGTAATTATGGAACCGATAGGGGACCCCTTCAGTCTCATGGCGAAAGAATCGATTGCAAAAACAACTTTAAGGGGTGCTGCAAATCTAAAAAAACTTCTAAAATCTGGTGTGACCTTTTTCCGTGATATGGGAGGATACGAATACATTGATATTGAGTTGAAAAAAAGTGTTAACGAAGGCTTCATTGAAGGTCCTGAGTTTTTGGTCAGCGGTAAAGTTTTAACTATGACCGGCGGACACGGTTATCTCATGGGAAGAGAATGCGACGGGGTGGATGAAGTCAGAAAAGCTGCTAGGGAGCAGCTTAAAGCCGGGGCAGATGTCATTAAGATAATGGCGACGGGAGGAGTAATGACCCCGGGTGTAGAACCTGGATCTCCTCAGCTTACAAAAGAAGAAATCCAGGCAGCAGTTGAGGAAGCTCACAAAGCGGGAAGAAAAACTGCCGCTCATGCTCAGGGAACTACAGGAATAAAAAATGCAGTAATGGCAGGAATAGACTCTGTTGAACACGGGATATTCCTGGACGATGAAGTTATCGAAATGATGGTTGAAAAAGGAGTATATCTCGTTCCTACCCTTGTTGCACCTTATTTTATTATTGAGTACGGAGAAGAAGGCGGAATCCCTGCATATGTTGTAGAAAAATCCAAAAGAGTAATGGAAAGCCATCTTGAAAGCTTTAGAAAGGCATATAAAGCCGGTGTTAAAATAGCCATGGGTACCGATGCCGGAACCCCTTTTAACTATCATGATAAAAGTGCATACGAATTAAAGCTCATGGTAGAGGCAGGTATGAAGCCCATGGACGCAATTGTTTCTTCTACCAAAGTAGCTGCAGAACTTCTTGGAATAGAAAAAGACTATGGAACCCTTGAGCAAGGCAAAGTTGCAGATTTTATAGTGCTTAAAGATAATCCCCTGGAAAACATCGAAACTCTACTACAAGTAGAACGCGTTTATAAAAAAGGGAAGTTGGTTGAATAGTTACAAATTAGAGGAAATAAAAGTATTATCAGAACAATTCTAATTAACTGTTGGATGCACTTTATTCAAGGGCTTTAGAGAGGGAGCAAGAGCTTCTGAGCCATTGTTAAGACTATATAACAATGATACCCAAAGATACACCAAAAGTTAATATAGGGCCAAATAAGTATGAAAAAATGGTTGGTATAGATATTTATACGAGCTTAGTTTATTTATTTAAAAAAATATTGAGATAGGGGGATTCAAATGGAACCAATTGTAGCCTTAACGATTGTTCTTATAGTCTTTGCGCTTGGAGACATAGTATCTGCTAAGACAAAAGCTCTGCTATCAATGCTTTTTGTGAGTTCTATAGTCTTTCTGGTAGGGTTCTGGATTGGCCTGCCCAAAGACCTTTTTACAGCATCCCAGCTTGTAGGGATAGGAAGCGTATTAATTGGTTTGCTCATTACCCATATGGGCACTTTAATGAGTATTAATGATTTAATAAAGCAATGGAAGACTGTAATAATAGCCGTTGGCGCCGTCGTTGGCATAGGAATATTTGTACTTATACTAGGGAGCATGATATATGGAAGGCAAATTGCGGTTGTTGCGGCTCCACCAATATCCGGAGGCGTTATTGCTGCACTGATGATGTCTGATGCAGCAAAGGCAAAAGGATTAACAGACCTGGCAGTATTTGCTACAATGCTTTTAGTGGCTCAGGGATTTATAGGTTATCCTCTTTCATCAATTTTCTTGACAAAAGAGGCTAAAAGGATTAAAAACAATAAAGAAGAATATCAAAAACTTCAGTTTAAACCTGCCATTACCAAGGATGATGACAAAAAGAAGGGTTTTAGACTCCCACCAATGCCAAAGGAATTCCAAACATCTACAGTGTATCTGGCCAAGCTTTCCGTTGGTGCTCTCGTTGCAATAAAGTTAGCTGCGCTATTTAATAATGTAATACATCCCTATGTATGGGCTTTATTTATAGGTATTGCCTTGAGAGAAATAAGATTCCTGGAAGAGGATATATTTACAAAGGCAAATTCCTTTGGTATATCTATGGTTGCACTTCTGGCCATAGTCATGGGTAACCTATCCAAGGCAACACCCCAGATTGTTCTTAAATATCTTTCCCCATTGGTAGGTACGTTGATTCTAGGGGTTATAGGCATATTTATTTTTACATTTATCCTTGGCAAATTACTCGGCTATTCCTTCGAAATGGCCGCCGCAATAGGTCTTACAGCCCTATATGGTTTCCCCGGGACGTATATACTCACACAGGAGGCAGCAAAAGCTGTAGCCGATAATGAAGAAGAAAGACAACTCATAATGAATGAAATACTTCCAAAGATGCTGGTAGCAGGATTTGTTACTGTAACCATTTCCTCAGTGATATTGGCAAGTATTTTTGTGAAATTTTTGTAGATTAGGAGTGAAGCTACAAACATGGAAGAATTAAAAAAGAAAGTCATTTCTTTTATCGATCGTATTAAGGAGGAAATTTTTGAAGTCGCCGATGAGATATACAAAAATCCTGAGCTTGGAAATCAAGAATTTAAAGCTTCAAAACTGTTGAGGGAAAAAATAAGCGCTTATGGTTTTTTAGTAAATGAAGTCGAAGGCCTGCCAACTGCTTTTTTAGCAAGAAAAAAAGGCCAAAAACCCGGTCCCAAAATAGCCTTTCTGGCTGAATATGATGCTCTTCCGAAAATAGGTCATGCTTGTGGACATAACCTTATTGCAGCTGCAAGTTTCGGAGCCGCGGCGGCTTTGGGAGCGTTGGGTGAAGAGCTTTCCGGCGAAGTGATACTAGTAGGTTCTCCTGCAGAAGAAACCGATGGTGCTAAGGTGCTATTGGTAGAAAAAGGTATTTTTAATGATGTGGACGCGGCCATGATGGTACACCCTGGCAATAGGACTACTATATACACATCTTCCCTTGCCATGGAAGCCCTGGAGTTTACATACACGGGTAAAGCGGCCCATGCTGCCGCTTCACCTCACCTGGGCATAAACGCTCTGGACGCGGTCATCCTTCTTTTTAACGGCATCAACGCCTTAAGGCAGCAGCTGAGACCTGATGCGAGAATCCATGGAATAATTACTGAAGGGGGACACGCTCCTAATATTATTCCCGAAAGAGCTGTCGCGCGCTTTTACGTAAGAGCAAAAGAAAAAAAATATATGCTAGAGGTCAAGGAGAAAGTCATAGCCTGTGCCAAGGGTGCTGAGCTGGCAACTGGAGCAAAGCTTTCATATAGAAATTTTGAACTTGGCTTTGACAATCTAGTAACCAATAAAACTATGGCTGAGGCATTTAAAGCTAATTTAAAAGAGCTGGGATATCACGATATAAGCGATGAGGAAGAGGGCATCGGCTCAACAGATATGGGAAATGTAAGCCAGGTCGTGCCGTCTATCCATCCCCATATTGCCATAGCTGAAAGGGACGTAGCACCTCATAGCCTAGAATTTTTGAAAGCCGCAGGTTCAGACAGAGGGAAAGAGGCAGCCGTACTTTCAGCCAAAGTTCTGGCTATGACTGCTGTAGATATAATGACAAGAGAGGAATTATTGAAAAAGATAAAAGAAGAGTTTGAAGAAACCGTTAAAAAACCTTAGTTTTATGGACTGATAGATAATAGTAAAAAGTGCCTTGAAAAATGAAAACATCGTAAATTTCAAGGCTGGGAAAATAATAAAAGAGCATGGGGAGGTATTAATAATGAGCCTTAACAACAGCAAAAACAAATTCAGATTTAGGATTCCTCACACCTTTGTCGTATTATTTTTATTAATCATAATAACTGCAATAGCCACGTGGTTCATTCCTGCGGGTCAATATGACAGAGTAGAAGATCCTGACACTGGGAAGATGACAGTAGTTCCAGGTTCATTTAAATACGTAGAATCTTCCCCCGTGGGATTTTTCGATACCTTTGTGGCTGTCCAGAAAGGTATGGTAGATGCAGCCCCAATTATCTTTTTTATATTCATCGTCTATGGTTCCTTTTATATTGTTCTAAAAACGGGTACATTGAATAACGCTATTGCTTATATTATAAAGAGATTAAAGGGCAAAGAACTATTAATTATTCCCATATCGATGTATCTTTTTGGGTTAAGTGGCGCAATATTTGGAATGGCCGAAGAGACAATTGCATTTATCCCCATCATGGTTTCACTTGCAATTGCCCTAGGTTATGATGCCATTGTTGGTATGAGCATGGTTAATCTTGCAGCAAATACGGGATTTGCTGCCGCGTTTCTGAATCCCTTTACTATAGGAGTAGCCCATGGTATAGCAGGTTTACCTCTCTTTTCTGGTATGGAGTTCAGGATTGTGAATTTTATCGTATTTGAAACTCTGGCCGTATGGTGGACTATGCGTTACGCCGCAAAAATAAAAAGAAATCCATCAGCAAGTATTGCCAAAGATCTTGACTACTCAACTTTTAAAATAGAGGAAAAGGATTTAAGTGCGGAATTCACTAGCCGTCAAAAGTTAATCCTCGTCATTCTTGGTGCAACTATAGCCGTCCTTATATATGGTGTGTTAAAACTGGGTTGGTATATTGATGAGCTGGCAGGGCTATTTCTCATAATGGGAATAGCCTCCGGATTTGTCGGCGGGTTTAATGCCAACCAGATAGCCGAATACTTTATCGAGGGCTGCAAAGAAGTGATTTCTGGTGCTTTTCTAGTAGGTCTAGGTAGAGGAGTTCTGATGGTCATGAATCAGGCCAACATCACCGATACTGTGGTCTATGCGCTTTCACAACCGTTATTGTTATTGCCAAAGTGGGTTGCGGCAGAGGGCATGTTATTTGTTCAAACACTAATTAACTTTTTAATACCATCCGGTAGCGGTCAGGCGGCGGTTACGATGCCCATTATGGCTCCCCTGGCCGACGTGCTGAACATTACAAGACAGACTGCAGTTCTTGCATTCCAGTACGGGGACGGCTTTTCCAACTTATTATGGCCTACCACACTCCTTCCAGTCTTTTGCGGTATAGCTAAAATCAAGATTGACCGCTGGTGGAAATATTATATTCCATTTTTCTTCATAATACTAATAGTCCAAATGATTTTCATCGCTGTAGCGGTAGCCATCAATTACGGACCATTTTAAAGGTTGGTTTCTTCCCTGCGACACAAATAGGGAGATGCTTAGGAAGGGACGTATATTAAAATTTTGAAAAAATTTAAGAAAGAGTACAAAAAAAGTTCTTGACTTTACAGTTTCAAAGTGATAACATAGATTACAACATGCAAAATTGAATATATTACACACAAACCTCTTATCAAGAGTGGTGGAGGGACTGGCCCGATGAAACCCGGCAACCGGCATTTATATGCGTCTGGTGCCAAATCCTGCAGGTTAGGGTGTCTAACCTGAGAGATGAGAGGAGTGGCGGATTATTAGGCCCTCTTCTCATTGAGAAGAGGGCCTAAAAATTTATTTGGAGGTGTGACATGAAAATAAAAATCGGATTATTAGGACTTGGAACAGTAGGAACAGGAGTATATAAATTGATAACTTCAAGAGGAGGTCATATATGGGAGAGTACAGGGTTTTATCCTGAGATAAAGAAGATACTCGTGAAAAATCTCAATAAGCCAAGGAAAGTGAAGGTAGAAGGACTACTTACCCAAAATGCTGAAGAAATTTTGAAAGATAAAGAGATAAAAATAGTCATTGAAGCAATAGGAGGCATTTCTCCAGCTTACGAATATGTGAAGGAAGCCTTGTCTTCAGGGAAGCATGTAATCACTGCAAATAAAGAATTGATGGCTAAACATGGGGAAGATTTAAATGAAACAGCAAAAAAAAATGGAGTGTTTTTAAAATGCGAAGCAAGTGTTGGAGGAGCAATACCTATACTTCATCAAATTGATAGATTAAAAATCACAGATGAAATAGATTTTGTAGGAGGTATAGTAAACGGCACTACTAACTACATTCTTACGCAAATGTCTACTAAAGGAAAAAGTTATGAAGAAGCACTTAAAGAAGCTCAGCAATTAGGTTATGCAGAAGCAAATCCCGATTATGATGTAAAAGGTTTTGATTCACTGTATAAACTGATTATTCTAATGCGCAAAGTATTTAATGTAAATGTGCCGGTAAATTCTATAAGGAGAAGTGGGATTGATGGGATTGCAAGAGAAGATTTAGATTATATCACTGAATGGGGGTATAAATTAAAATTGTTTGCATGGGGAAAAAAGATAGAAAATGGTGTTTTTGCAGGAGTAGAACCCGTTTTGGTTGAGGAACGCAATATTTTGTCGAGGGTAAACGACGTAAATAATGCTGTTATTCTTAAAGGAGATAGTTTTGGCGAATATGTATTTGTGGGCAAAGGGGCAGGAGAGCTTCCTACTGGAGATGCAGTTGTCGCGGATTTAATTGATATACTGTTAAATTATAATATCAAAGATAATGATGCAGCAAAGCTTCTTCCAGTTCGTCAAGGAAGCTTTACAGATACGTTTTATATAAGACTCAAAATGCATAAAGGAGATATTTTAAATCTACAAAAGATTTTGAATTTCTTTAAAAGAGAAGAAGCTTTAATCTTAGAGTCCTCTTACGAAAATGACACATTTGCTGCTGTAATTAAATTAAAGACAAATATTGATGTATTTGTAGAAAAGCTAAATGACAAAAAAATTGGAGAACTAAAAGCAATTTTTAAAGTGTTACAAGAGGATATAGATGAGTTACAGTTAAAAGAATTTGAAGATTTGGTAGGAGTAATTTAGAAATCAAATATTTATATTTGATGAAAGGGGATAAAGATTATGTCTAAAAAATATGGTTTTTCAACTTTGGCAATTCATGAAGGGTGGGAGCCTGACCCAACTACGGGAGCTGTAGCACTTCCTATATATCAAACTTCTTCCTTTGCTTTTAAAAGTACACAACATGCTGCAGACCTCTTTGCCTTAAAAGAAGAAGGGTATATATATACTCGAATGATGAACCCCACAGTTGACGTTTTTGAAAAGAGAATAGCTGCATTAGAAGGTGGGGTAGGTGCCCTTGCTGTATCTTCAGGTCAAGCAGCTATAACGCTGGCAGTTACTAATATCGCAGGAGTAGGAGACGAGATTGTATCTTCTACCAATCTTTATGGAGGGACTTATAATCTTTTTGCGACTACTTTGAAAAAGTTTGGTATAAATTTTAAGTTTGTGGACCCCAGCAATCCTGAAAACTTTAAAAGTCAAATAACAGATAACACAAGAGCTTTGTACGTTGAGACTATTGGCAATCCAAAGATTGACGTGGCTGACATTGAAAAAATAGCAGAAATTGCCCACACTGCAGGAATTCCTCTCATTGTAGATAATACTTTTGCAACTCCTTACCTTGCACGGCCTATCGAGTTTGGGGCTGATATAGTGGTACATTCGGCGACTAAATTTATAGGTGGACATGGGACTTCTATAGGTGGAGTTATAGTAGATTCTGGAAAATTTAATTGGGACAATGGAAAGTTTCCAGAACTTACAGAACCAGATCCAAGTTATCATGGTATAAGGTATGTAAAAGATGTAGGCGAAGCAGCTTATATTGTAAAAGCGAGGGTGCAGCTTTTAAGGGATTTGGGTACTGCTTTGAGTCCCTTTAATGCATTTTTATTCGCACAAGGATTAGAGACTTTATCTCTTAGGATGGAAAGGCACAGTCAAAATGCTTTAAAAGTTGCAGAGTTTTTAGCTTCTCATCCCTACGTTTCGTGGGTGAATTATCCAGGACTTAAATCAAGTCCATATTATGCTTTGGCACAAAAGTATTTGCCAAGAGGGCAAGGAGGAGTTTTGACTTTTGGCATAAAAGGTGGATTAAAAGCAGGCATTAAGTTTATAGAGAGTTTAAAATTATTTACTCATCTTGCTAATATAGGGGATGCAAAGTCTTTGGTTATACATCCAGCCAGCACGACCCATCAGCAGTTATCAAAAGAAGAACAGCTAGCTTCTGGTGTTACGGAGGATATGATAAGACTTTCTGTAGGGCTGGAAGACATAGAAGATATATTAGAAGACCTTGATAATGCGCTTTATGCATTGCAAAAATAGATAAGGAAAGGTTGATGTAGATGATAGTTGAGGAAAAAAAGGTTACACTAAAAGGGAAAAATATATTCACTACAGAAAGTGGATATAGTTTTGATGAACTTACTATTGTTTATGAAACTTATGGAAAATTAAATAAAGAAAAAAATAACGTGATACTTGTGGAACACGCTTTAAGTGGCAGTGCACATGCAGCAGGTATGCATCCTGGGAAAAATAACGTGGGCTGGTGGGACCCTTTAATTGGTCCGGGCAAGTATATTGATACAGATAAGTATTTTGTCATATGTTCTAACTTTCTTGGCAGTTGTTATGGAACGACAGGCCCTTCTTCTATAGACCCTAGAACAGGAAAACCTTACGGTTTAAGGTTTCCAAAAATTAATATAAGAGACATGGTGAGAGTGCAGAAACTTCTTCTAGATTATCTTGGCATAGACCGGATAAAAGTCGCTATTGGAGGGTCTATGGGAGGAATGCAGGCTTTAGAGTGGGCAGTGACATACCCGGATTTAGTGGATAAATCTATTGTCATAGCTGCTGATTATAAGCTTACTCCTCTTAATATTGCGTATAATCATGTAGGAATACAATGCATACTAAATGACCCACATTTTTACGGCGGTGATTACTATGATAAGCCCCATAAACCTGATAAAGGATTGAGTACTGCCAGAATGCTGGGAATGATAACCTACAAAAGTGGCGATTTATTTGACTATAGATTTGATAGGTTAAGAGATGAAAACAATTTTGAAGTGGAAAATTACCTCAACTATCATGGTTTGTCTTTTATAAACAGGTTTGATGCAAATTCATATTTATATATTTTATGGGCTATGAATGAACATGACATTACGAAGCCTTATGGTTCTTTGAAGATGGCACTTAAAAGGATTAAAGCGGAAATACTCATGATAGGGATAGATACAGATATGATTTTTCCTTCTAAGTACATGAGGGATTTCATTAAAAAACTTAATGCTTCAGGAGGGTGTGGCAAAATTGAAGAAATATCTTCAATGCAAGGTCATGACTCTTTTTTGGTGGATATAGATAAGATTGGACCTATTATTTCGGATTTTATAGAAGAAACATACAATAAAGAAATGGTTTGTGTATAATTGTAAAAGAACAGTCCCTTTTAAAAGGGGGTTGTTCTTTTTTATGCTTTATTAATGTTATAATTAATATATCGGAATTTTAAAAAGAGGTGATTTTGATGTCAAAAAAAGAAATAAAACTTGGTTTTGTAGGGCTTGGCTTTATTGGGACAATCCATTCTATAGCTTGTTTTTCAATGCCTTTGATATTTAAAAACCTTCCTTTTGAAGTGAAACTTGGACCTGTGTACAAGAATAACATAGAAGATATACCACATTTTTTTGAAAAAGGTGTAAAAAGTATTGAAGAAATGTTGGAAGAGGGCGACCTTGATGCTGTCGACATATGTACCCCTAATTACCTTCATTATGAACAGGCGATGAAAGTGATAGAAAAAGGCATTCCATTATATCTTGAGAAGCCAATAGGAGTTAACGGCAAAGAAGCCTATGAAATAATGGAAAAGGCAAAAGAAAAAAGGATAATACATCAAACAGCTTTAATGTATAGGTTTATGCCTGCTGTAAACCAGGCAAGAGATATGATAAAAAATGGAGAAATAGGTGAAATTTTAAATTTTAAAGCTTTAATGCTTCATTCAGGATATATGGACCCTAAAAGGCCTATGTCCTGGAAAATGAAAAAAGCCACTTCTGGCGGTGGAGCAATAGTTGACATGGGGATACACCTTGTGGATGCAGTAAGATTTATGATGGGAGAAATAAAGTCTTTAAGAGCAAATTCTAAGACATATTTTAAAAAAAGGCCTGTATCCAAAGGCTCTGAAATTTATGAAGAAGTGGATGTAGATGACTGGACAAATGTAGAAGTGGAAATGAAAAATGGAGGATGGGGAAGCATCGAAGCTTCAAGGATATCTGCCGACCTTGAGGAGGAGACTCGATTTGAAATATACGGTACAAAGGGCTCAATAAAAATATCTACAAAACATCCTCGTTATGCTGTATTATATAAAAAGCAAGAGAATGTCCAAATAATTGGCGATTACGATACAAAAAGCAAATTTAGCGAGTATGTGGAGTCAATATATCCTCCAGAAAAATATTCTCTTGGATGGATGGTAGATTTACACATGGCAAGCCTTATAAATTTTTTTACAAATATTGTAGAGGGTAAAATTGAATTTAGTGAGACACCCACTTTTGAGGAAGCCTACAAAGACCAGGTTATTTTGGATAAAATATTATTATCAGCTGAAAATAATGGGAAAGTTATTAGTAATCTAAAAGATTAGTTGTCAATATATTATTCAATCAATAAGATAGGGGTAGTAATAAGATGAAAATTACAGTAAAAAAAGAGTTTTTGAAGAGAATGGAGCAATTACTTAAAGAAGAGTATGAAGATTTTTTAAAGGAATACGACAAAAAGCCTCAAAAAGCCTTAAGAGTGAATACATTAAAAATCGGTGTAGAAGAGTTTAAAAAAATTGTTCCTTTTGAGATAACCCCAATTCCTTGGTGCCCAACTGGGTTTTATTATGATAAAGAAGAAAAGGCGGGCAACCATTTGTACCATATTTTAGGCCTTTACTATATTCAAGAACCGACAGCGATGGCAGTTGTGGAGGTATTAGACCCTAGGCCGGGGGAAAAGATTCTCGATGTAAGTGCAGCGCCGGGAGGTAAAACCACCCACATAGCTACGAAAATTGGCGATGAAGGAATAATTGTTGCTAATGAAATAGATAAAAAAAGAATAAAAGCACTGGTGGAAAATGTAGAGAGAATGGGAATAAGAAATATTGTCATAACAAATGAAACTCCTGAAAAGTTGGCTACCGCATTTGAAGGATATTTTGATAAAATTTTGGTAGATGCTCCTTGCTCAGGAGAGGGAATGTTTAGAAAAGACCCTACAGCAAGGAAAATTTGGTCTTTAAATAATGTCATGAGTTGTTCTATTACACAGAAAAATATACTTAGAAATGTAGTATCCTTATTAAAGCCAGGAGGTATTTTAGTCTATTCTACTTGCACTTTTTCGCCAGAAGAAAACGAAGGGGTTATAAAAAATTTTTTAGAAGAATATCCGGAGTTTGAAGTTGAAGAAAGTGAAATGAGCAAATTCTTTGACAGAGGGCATCCCGAATGGGTTGAAGGTCCTGAAGATTTAAAAAAATGCATGAGATTATGGCCACATAAGGTGAGAGGAGAAGGACATTTTATTGCGAAACTGAGAAAAAAAGAGGAAGAAGAGCCAGACTCTAGATTTAAAAAAACAAAAGGCAGAAAAAAGCAAAAAGAATTACAACTATTTTACGATTTTGCTGATAAATATCTTAATTTAGACTTAGATAATCTAAATATTGAAGTGCATAATGATTTTGTTTACCATGTACCAGAGGGTTTACCGGATTTGAGTAATATAAAGGTATACAGATACGGTTGGCAGTTAGGAGAGCTTAAGAAAAACAGGTTTGAGCCTTCTCACTGGTTGGCAATGGGAATTAAAACTTTCCAAGCTAAAAGACTTTTGGAACTTGAAAGAGAACAAAGGGAAAAATATTTAAAAGGTGAAACTTTTGAATTGGACTTAGAAGACGGATGGATTTTTTTTACTATAGAAGGGTTTCCTGCGGGATGGGGCAGAATTGCAAAAGGGGTAGTTAAAAATTATTATCCTAAGTGGCTTAGAGATATAAAAGTTTGGGAAGAATAGTTGTGTAATGCTCGCGTATGCGAGCTTTTATTTTTATGCTTTAAAATCTCAATTTTGGGGGAATAATATTTTTAGCTGAAATTGCAGTGGAGAAGGAGTTGACAGACCGTGTGGTACATAGTAGCTTTAGTTTTGCTTTTAATAGCAACTTCAATAGTACATATTTCAAAAAATCAGAGATTAAGTAGAGAAGATTCGATTAGGGATTTTGACGATATCATTTTAAATTCGGAAGAAATGGAAAAGCATGCAGCAGAAATAGCGCAGAATCACAACATAATGAAGAGAACTAAATTATCCTATTTGCTAATTCCGCGGATGAATAAAAACTACAACTACATAAAGAATGTTTACAGAAATTTGAACAGCATTTTAAAAGAAGAGGATGTCTATATTTCTCAAGAAGAGGAGTGGTTGTTAGATAACTTTTATATAATCGAAGAGCAAGTTAAGGAAATAAGGAAAAGTTTGTCAAAAAGTTATTATTCGGGGCTTCCAGGGCTTAAAAATGGTTTATTCAAAGGTTACCCAAGAATATATGCTATAGCCTTTGAGCTAGTTCTTCACACTGATGGGAAAATTGATGAAAAAGCCATAATTAATTTTATAAAGGCTTATCAGACAAAGGCTTTGCTTTCCAGCTCTGAGCTGTGGGCTTTAAGCCTTATGATACGTATTGCTTTGGTGGAGAAAATAAAAAAGATTTGCGAGAAAATTGTAGAAACTCGCCACCAAAGGGAAAAAGCAGAAAAGATACTCACATTGCTTTTGGAAAAAGAAATGAAATATGAAGAAGTGAAAAAGCTTATAAGGAACAATATCAATGTTGCAGACAGATTCCCTCTACAATTTATTGAACATTTGGTAAGTAGACTTAGAAAAGAAGGGAGTAATTCTGTTAATGTCATACAGTCTATAGAAAAAATTTTAATGGAGTATGATACTAGCATTAACGATGTAGCAGAAAAGGCTCATCAAATACAGGCAAAAAGGCAAATTTCTATAGGCAATGCTATTACCAGTTTAAAAACTGTTTCCTCTCTCGATTGGGCACAAATTTTTGAAAGTTTGAGTTCCGTAGAGCAAGTTTTGAGGCAAGACCCGGACGGTACATATCCTAAGATGGATTTTGAATCAAGAGATTATTACAGACATGAAATAGAAAAAATAGCTAAATATTATAATACTTCAGAAACTTATGTTGCTAAAAAGGCAATTGAATGTGCAAAAGAAGTGACAGAACAAGAGGGAAAACTAGGATATATAAACCATGTAGGATTTTACCTTGTAGGCAAAGGAAGAAGTATTCTTGAAAATAAGCTGAGTAACAAATCAAAAAGGACAATAAGCTGGGGAAAAATTGCCAAAAAATCTCCAGAGACTTTGTATGTAGGTTTAATTTTAATCTTCCTATTGGTGGAGGAGTTTTTTGCATTAAAATATATAGCAAATTTTTCTAATAAATGGGGGCTATTATTTATCTCTGGTGTAATTCTTCTAATACCTTTTAGTGAAATGTCAGTTCAATTAGTAAATTGGATTTTAGTGCATATTTTTAAGCCAGTAGTATTGCCAAAAATTGAGTTAAAAGAAGGTATTCCTGAAGATGCTAAGACAATGGTAGTTATTTCTTCTCTTTTGCCAGATGAAAAAAGGACAAAAGAGCTGATTGAAAATCTTGAGGTGTATTATCACGCCAACAGAGAAAAGAATTTGTATTTTGGCTTATTAGGGGATTTTAAAGACGCTCCTTTTGAGGTTATGTCGGAGGATGAGAAGATTGTAAAGTGTGCTTTGGAACAAATTGAAAAGTTAAACGAGAAATATTCTAAAAACGGCGAAAAGATATTTTACTATTTCCACAGAAAAAGAAAATACAATCAAATGCAAAAAAGCTGGATGGGCTGGGAAAGAAAAAGAGGAGCTCTTGTCGAATTTAATGAACTTTTAAGAGGGAAGGAAGATACGAGTTTTTATGTAGTTAGTGGAGATGTTGCCAAACTAAATATAAAATATGTAATAACTTTGGATGCAGATACAAATTTGCCTATTGATACTGCTAAAAAATTAGTAGGTACTATGTTGCATCCCTTAAACAAAGCAGTGATTGACAGAGATTATGGTGTAGTAGTAGAGGGATATGGACTATTGCAACCTAGAATAGGCATTGATATAGAAAGCGCAAATGCTACACTGTTTTCTAAAATCTATGCTGGAGAAGGCGGTATAGATCCATATACTACAGCAGTATCAGATGTTTATCAGGATTTGTTCGGAGAAGGCATATATACAGGTAAAGGAATATACGATGTAGATGTATTTAGAGAACTTTTAAGAGATACTATACCGGATAATTCTATTTTAAGTCATGACCTTTTAGAAGGGTCCTTTGTGCGAACCGGTCTTGTCAGTGATATAGAATTGATTGATGGCTATCCTGCTAAATACAATTCCTATATCATGAGACTGCACAGATGGGTAAGAGGGGATTGGCAGTTATTGCCTTATTTGAAATCTAAAATAAAAAATAGAAAAGGAGAAATGGTAAAAAACCCCCTTTCTTTAATAACTAAATGGAAAATTATAGACAACCTAAGAAGAAGTGTTGTTTCAGTTGCCTTGATGTTAATGCTATTTTTAGGATTTAGCCTTTTGCCGGGAAGCAGTTTTTTATGGTTAGGGGTTGCGATTTTAACTGTATTCTTCCCAATTCTACCTGCTTTAGTTGACACTATTTTTAAAGGCCAGTTCAGACACTATTGGGAAAAAAGACATAAAGCCGTGATAACAAGCATAGAAGCCGCTTTTTATCAATCATTACTTAATTTTGCGTTTTTACCCTATCAAGCTTATATGATGGCAGATGCAATAGTTAGAACACTGACGAGACTGTATATAACTCGAAAGAATTTATTAGAATGGGTTACGGCTGCTGACATGGAGAAGCGACTTAGAAATGACTTTGCAAGTTTTTTTAAAAGAATGTGGATAGTTTTAGTAGAGGGATTAGCATTAGTTGCATTAGTTATGTATTTTAAACCCCAAGATTTAATTGGGGCAATAGTGCTTTTTTTCCTTTGGGCAATTTCTCCCTACATTGCTTTTTATATAAGCCAGCCAATAATTTCAAAAGAAAAAACTGTGTCACAAGAGGAAATGGAGGAATTGCGACTAATTGCGAGAAAAACCTGGAGATTTTTTGAAGACTTTGTGACAGAAAGCCAGAATTATCTACCACCAGATAATTTTCAAGAAGACCCGCCTAATGGGATTGCGGAGAGAACGTCACCTACAAACATAGGACTTTACTTGGTTTCAGTAGTTGGAGCAAGAGATTTAGGCTATATAACCACAACTGAGATGGTAGAAAGAATCAAAAAAACCCTCACTACAATTGGAAAAATGGAAAAATGGAACGGCCATTTGTACAATTGGTACAATACGAGGACTTTAGAGCCTTTAAGGCCCTATTATGTGTCTACTGTCGATAGCGGAAATTTAGTAGGTTATTTGATTACAGTAAAGGAAGCAATAGGTGAATTTTTAAATAAACCTCTTATAGATATTGAATTGGCAAAAGGCTTAAAAGATACTATCAAAATGTTGAATATAGAAGGAATTACTGAAGATATTTTTAGAAACATTTTAAATAAAAAAACTTTAATGCCATCTGATTGGGAGGTATTCTTAAGTAAAATTAGTGAGAAACTTTCAAGTACAGAAGATGAGGTAGGAAATATTGAAAGGTTAAAGAATATAATTGGGGCTTTAAAAAGGGAGATGAAAGAATTTTTAGCATGGACAGAATTTGATGAAAGACAGAAAGAGCAAGAAATTTTTAAAAGATATAAGGAGGTTTTTGAAGAACATTCATCTCCAAAAGAATTGGAAAAAGTCTATAAAAACTATTTATTAGAAATAGAAGAAGTTTTTGAAAAAGCTACAGAAGAGGAGAAAGCTTTGTTAAAAAGTCAAAAAGATAAAGTTGCCCGGGCTTTGGAGAAAATCAAAAACTTGGAGGCAGAGATTGAAAATATAAAGAGTATAATTGAAAATTTGGTAGAAAAAACAGAGTTCAGACATTTGTATGATGAAAAAAGACAGTTATTCTCAATAGGATACAATGTTGAGGAGGAAAAACTTACAAAGTCTTATTATGACTTGTTGGCTTCGGAAGCAAGGCAAGCAAGTTTTATTGCTATTGCAAAAAGAGAAATTGATAAAAAACATTGGTTTAAATTGGGCCGGATGCTTGCCATTGAAAATCGTTATAAAGGCTTGGTATCTTGGTCTGGAACGATGTTTGAGTACTTTATGCCCCTTTTAATAATGAAAAATTACCAAAATACTTTATTGGATGAAACTTATGCCTTTGCTGTAAGAGTGCAAAAAAATTATGCTAAAGAATTAGGAATTCCATGGGGTATATCGGAGTCCGGATTTTACGCTTTTGACATAAATTTGAATTATCAGTACAAAGCTTTTGGAGTCCCAAGTCTAGGTCTTAAAAGGGGATTATCCCACGACAAAGTAGTAGCTCCTTATGGGTCTTTGCTGGCTATTGGAGTAGATGTAGAAGGGGTACTACAAAACATAAGGTTCCTTAAAAAAGAAGGAGTTGAAGGGAAATACGGCTTTTATGAAGCGATAGATTATACACCAGAAAGAGTTCCTTTTGGCAAGAAAAGTGCGATAGTCAAAAGCTTTATGGCTCATCACCAAGGTATGGCTTTTGTGGCTTTAGACAATTTTATAAATAACAATATAATGCAAAAAAGATTTCATAAAGACCCAAGTATAAAAGCTATTCAAATATTATTACAAGAAAAAATGCCAATGTATTTAGATATAACGAGGGAAGAAAGAGAAGAAGCAAGAAAAATTCAAAAAGTTCGCAAAGAAGATGGAGACTTTGTAAGGGTTTTAGGAGAATCAAAAACTTGGCTGCCAGAGGTTCATATTTTATCGAGCGGAAGATATTTTGTAATGCTTACAGAAAAAGGGACAGGATACAGTAAAAATAACAAAGGTATTTTCTTGACAAGATGGAGGAAAGACTTGGCGCAAGATTTTGGTACCTTTATATTTGTTCAAAATATAAACTCTAATACTGTATGGTCAGTCACTTACGCTCCCTTTTACGAAAAAGGTCAAAATTACAGGGTTGTTTTTTCTGCCGATAAAGCAGAGTACTTTAAAAGAGTTGGAAATATAGATACCCACCTAGAAATAGTTATTTCGCCAGAAGATGATGTGGAGATAAGGCGACTTACTTTAAAAAATCATAGTAAACATCCGAGAATATTAGAAATTACAAGTTTTGGAGAAATAAGCTTAATAGATTTGCCAACAGATGTGGCACATCCTGCTTTTAATAAACTTTTTGTAAAAACAGAATTTTTAAAGGAAGAAGATGCAATTTTAGTCTGCAGAAAGCCAAGGGAACAAGGAAAAAATAAACTATGGGCTGTGCACAAGGTAGCAGTTTTAAGTGGAGAAATTGTGGGAGATACTCAGTTTGAAACTGATAGAGCAAAATTTATAGGAAGAGGAAGAAGTCTAAAAAATCCAATTGCTTTAGAAGCTGATCAGCCCCTTTCCAATACAGAAGGAGCAGTTCTTGATCCTATTGTAAGTTTAAGAAAAAGAGTAAAAGTAATGCCAGGGGAAGTAGCAAAAGTAGTATATATTTCTGCAATAACTGAAACTAAAGAAGAAGCCATAAAAATTGCTGCAAAATACAAAGAGGAAAATGTAGTAGAAAGAGATTTTGAAATGTCGTGGACAAGAAGTAGGGTAGAATTAGATTATCTTAATTTAAAACCCAGAGAATTAGGCCTTTTGCAAAGAATGTTGGCTCACATTTTATTTGTGAGTCCTCAACGCAGGTATAGAGAAGAGATGATTTTGAAAAATGTAAAAGGTCAATCTGGTCTGTGGGCATATGGGATTTCAGGAGATTTGCCAATTGTGTTAGTAGAGATAGAAAAGATGGAAGAAATAGAAATGGTAAAGTGGTTTTTAAAAGCTTATGAATATTGGAAAATGAAAGGGATAAATATTGACCTTGTGATATTAAACAAAGATAAAAGCGGTTATCTACAGCCCTTACATGATAAGATAAAAGAATTAATTAATACTACCTTTTCTTATGACATTTTTGGCAAATATGGAGGCGTATATTTGTTACAGCAAAATAATTTAAAAGAGGAAGATGTATATCTTTTAAATACTGTTGTTGCCCTTAAGTTTGAAGGAGGAAATGAATCTATTTACGACCAGATAATGATTAAAGAGACAAAAAACGCTCCAAAACTTAAAAATTGGGTCAAAAAAGTACAAAATTTTGAAGAAATCAAATTAGAGGAATTACCATTAGATTATTACAATGGTTTTGGAGGATTTAGCTATGATGGCAAAGAGTATATCATAAAGTGGGAAGGCAAAAGTACTCCTGCTCCTTGGATAAATGTGATTTCCAACCCTTCTTTTGGCTTTCAGGTGTCAGAAACAGGAGCAGGGTATACTTGGGCAGAAAACAGCCGGGAATACAAATTGACTCCATGGTACAATGACCCTGTTTTAGACCCCCATGGAGAGGTAATTTATTTAACAGATGAGGAAACAGGGGACAGATGGTCAATTACTCCTTTACCTGCTGGTAAAGCAAAAGTTCATTATATAAAACATGGTTTTGGGTATACTTCATTTGAAACAATATGCTGTGGTTTAAGCCAACACTTAAAGATGTTTGTAGCAAAGGAAGATTCTATAAAGATAAATTTAGTTACCATCAAAAATTTAGGGAATGAAAACAGGAAACTTACAGTATCTTATTACATAAGGCCAGTTTTAGGAGTAACTGATGAGATTACTTTTCCGTATCTATTTACAAAGTACGATGAAAAAATAGGAGCATTAATGATTAAAAATGTGTACAATGAAGATTTTGCTAATAGATTAGCATTTTTGTCAGCTTCAGAAAAGATAAATTCATTTACAGGCGACAGAGCAGAGTTTATAGGAGTTGCTTCAAGTTTAACTTTACCCCAAGCATTGGAATATGAGACTCTCTCAAATTCTACAGGAATATCATTAGACCCCTGTGCTGCAATACAATTTCATGTAGAAGTAAAAGCTAAAGAAGAAAAGCAATTTACAATCTTGTTAGGACATGGTAAAAACGAAGAAGAAGTAAAAAGGTTGATTTTAAAGTATACAAATGTTGAAAATTGTCAGAATGAATTGCAAAGAGTCCAAGAATTTTGGCAAGAGCTTCTAAGAAGGATACAGATTAAAACTCCTGACAAGTCAATGGATTTACTTGTAAATGGATGGCTGCCTTATCAAACAATTGCGTGTAGATTGTGGGCAAGGTCAGCTTTTTATCAATCAGGAGGAGCTTATGGCTTTAGAGACCAATTGCAGGATGCTATGAATATGGTATATCTAGAGCCAGAATTTACAAAAAATCAAATAGTCAACGCTTGCCAGCATCAGTTTGTTGAAGGAGATGTGCAACATTGGTGGCATCCTGTATTAAATAAAGGTATAAGGACAAAATTTGCCGATGACTTGTTGTGGCTTCCTTACGTCACAGCTGACTATATAGAAAAGACAGGAGATTGGCCTATACTGGACATAGAAGTAAATTACTTAGAAGATTTGCCTTTAAAAGAAGAAGAGGAAGAAAGATATTCAACACCTCGTATATCTGAAACAAAAGGTACAGTATATGAGCATTGCATAAGGGCTATAGACTATTCGTTAAAATTTGGAGAACATGGTTTGCCTTTGATGGGGGCTGGCGACTGGAATGACGGAATGAATAAGGTAGGAAACAAAGGAAAAGGGGAAAGTGTATGGCTTGGCTGGTTTTTGTACACTATTCTTCAGAAGTTTTCGCCCATATGTCAAACTAAAAAGGATGAAGAACATGCAAAAAAGTATCAAGAAATAGCTAATAAATTAATAAAAGCTATAGAAGAAAATGCATGGGACGGAAGTTGGTACAGAAGGGCTTACTTTGACGATGGGACACCTTTAGGATCTGTAGACAATTCAGAATGTAAAATTGATTCCATATCTCAATCTTGGTCTGTTATATCTAAAGCGGGAAAAGAAGTAAGAGTAAAAGAGGCAATGAAGGCTGTTGTAAATTATTTGGTCAATGAGGAAGAAGGGATAATAAAGCTTTTAACCCCTCCCTTTGACAACGGGGATTTAAATCCGGGGTATATAAAAGGATATGTTCCAGGAGTTAGAGAAAATGGGGGTCAATACACTCATGCGGCAGCATGGGTAATACTCGCCTTTGCAGAGCTAGGAGAAGGAGATAGAGCATGGCAACTTTACAATATGGTAAATCCTATAAATCACACCAGGACCCCTATTGAGTGTATGAAGTATAAAGTAGAGCCCTATGTCATGGCTGCAGATGTGTATGCGGTAGAACCTCATGTAGGAAGAGGAGGTTGGACGTGGTATACTGGCGCAGCAGGTTGGATGTACAGAATAGCAATTGAGAACCTCTTGGGTTTGAAAAAATACGGAGAAAAACTTATAATAGACCCTTGTATACCAAAAAATTGGGATAAATATGTGATAGAATATAACTATAAGAATACGAAATATCTAATAGATGTAAGAAATCCCAATGCTGTTAACAAAGGTGTAAAAGAAGTATATATAGATGGGGAGCTTGTTACAGATAAGACTATTGATTTAACAAAGAAGGGAAATAGTCATCAGGTTTTAGTGGTAATGGGATAATAAGAAGCTATGACGACTTTTGTCATAGTTTCTTATTATCATTTTGCTTTAAGTTACAATCTTAACTAATGCTTAACAATTTGTACACAAATTTTTAATAATTTTATGATACAATTTCCACACTATGTAAAATGGAGGGTTGAGACTGCTATGATGATAGAGCTAAAAAACGTCACAAAAGTTTATGGTACTCGTAAAGCAGTAGATAACATAAGCTTTTCTGTCGATAAAGGAGAAATAGTTGGTTTTTTGGGGCCCAATGGTGCTGGTAAAACTACCACTATGAAAATGATAACAGGATATATGCCCCCTACCAGCGGTACTATAAAAATTGCAGGATATGATATTGTTGAACAGCCCATAGAGGCAAAAAAACATATTGGTTATTTACCAGAGGTACCTCCTTTGTATTTAGATATGACCGTAGAGGCATATCTCCATTTTGTAGGAGGTATAAAAGGTGTTCCTCCAAAAAAGAGAAGAGAAGATGTTGAACGAATTATACATGAAGTTGGTTTGACTGATGTGAGAAAAAGGCTTATAAAAAACTTGTCTAAAGGTTATAAACAAAGGGTTGGACTTGCACAAGCAATCATAGGAGACCCTGATGTTTTGGTATTAGATGAGCCGACAGTAGGTCTTGACCCTAAGCAAATTAAAGAAATAAGAGATATTATAAAAGAGTTAGGGAAAAAGCATACAATAATTTTAAGCACTCATATATTGCCAGAAGTTAGTATGGTATGTGACAGAGTTATTATAATAAATAAAGGGAAAATTGTTGCAATAGATAAGACAGAGAATTTATCAACTGCATTGCAAAATTCAAGGAGATATTTTATAAAAGTGGAAGGGCCTTATGAAGAAGTAGTAAACAGTGTAAAAGAGATTGAAGGAGTAATGAATGTAGAAGCAGAAGTTGATTCAGATAATACGGTAAAGTTGACAGTGGAATCTTCTGCTGATAAAGATGTTCGAAAAGATATGTTTTTTGCTTTTGCCAAAAAAGCCTTCCCAATATTAGAACTTAAAATGCTAAGTTATAGTCTTGAAGAAGTATTTTTAGAACTTACAACAGAGGAGGAAAGCTACGATGAAAATGTGGGAAATATTAAAGAGGGAGCTTAAAGGTTATTTCTTTTCGCCCCTTGCCTATGTGCTGTTAGGATTTTATCTTTTGATATCTGGATACTTTTTTTCAACATTTGTGTTATCTACCCATTATGCTGTATTGAGTCCAATCTTAAGCAGTATGGTCACTGTTTTTATGTTTATAAGTCCTATTTTGACAATGAGGCTTATCTCAGAGGACATGAAGACAGGGACAGATCAACTTTTACTCACGTCACCTGTTACAGTTACTGATATTGTTATTGGCAAATTTTTTTCCGCAATGTTTGTGTATTTAGTAGCACTTGTAATAACTTTTTTATACCCCATTTATCTTAAATTGTATTCTTCACCAGATATGGGTTCTATCATAGCAGGTTATATTGGAGTGTTTCTAATAGGAGTGACTTTTATATCAATAGGGCTTTTTGCTTCTTCACTTACAGAAAATCAAATGATAGCTGGAGTAATTGGATTTGCTTTAATTCTTGTGCTTTGGTTGATTAGTTGGCTAGGAGACGTGTTTAGTGGAAAAGCAAAAACTATTTTTCAGAATCTGTCTTTCTTTGACAGGCTAAATAATTTCCTAAATGGATTAGTGAATTTAAGTGATGTGGTATTTTTCATAAGTGTAATTGTATTTTTTATCTTCTTGACAATACGAGTTGTGGATAAAAGACGTTGGAGTTAGGAGGAGAAAAGATGAATAATATAAGGCTAAAGTACGGGACTAATGCTTTTATAATGACAGCTCTTTTACTGGCTATTTTAATATTGGCAAATGTCATAGTCACTCAAAAGCCTATCAAGTGGGATTTGACTAAAAACAAGCAATATACCCTTTCTGACCAAACAAAACAAGTTTTGAAAAGTCTAAAAACAGATGTAACTGTCTATGCCTTTTTCAAAGAGGGTACTACTTCAAGAGACATGGTAAAAAGTTTGTTAGATCAATACAGAAATGTTTCAAAGAGAATAATTGTCCATTTTGTAGACCCAGATAAGGAGCCGGCAACTGCTCAAAGATATGGAATTACGGATTATGACACAGTGCTTTTTATTGCAGGAAGTGGTGCTAATGAAAAAAGACAGATAGTAAATTCTTATGATATTTTTGGCATAGGTAGCCAGCCTAATACTGCTACTTTTAATGGAGAAGAACAGTTTACACAGGCTATAATTGATGTTACACAACCTAAAAAGTTAAATGCTTATATCCTTCAAGGTCATGATGAATTAAACAGCATTGACTATTTGGTGACTTTTAAAAACGCTTTGAGAGGAGAAGGATATAATGTAGAAGATTTAAATATAGGACAGGCAGGAGGAGTACCAAAAGATACAGACTTATTAGTCATTGTTAACCCAAGAAGAGACTTTTCTGACAAGGAAATGGCTGCTTTAAAAGAATACTTTGGCAAAGGCGGAAAAGCAATCATTGCAATGGGGGCAGAATATGGGCCTTTGACTCAAAAATCTGTAAATGAGCTTTTGTCTACTTGGGGTGTAAAATTTGACAATGACGTTGTAGTAGATCCAGGAAGGAATTATTTTATGGACCCGCTTTCTCCAGTTCCTCAGTACAAATTTCATACTATAACTAATAAATTGGATTTATCAAACTTGTACGTTGTAATGCCAATGTCAAGAAGTATTTCTTATCCTGATAAACCAACAGAAAATATAACTATAGAGCAATTGCTTTCAACCAGTGATAAAGCTTGGGGTAAAACCGATTTTAACTCAAAAGATGCTAATTTTCAAAAAGGTGATATCAAAGGTCCTTTAAGCTTAGGCTTAGCTATATCCGATTCAAAGACAGGAATGAAGATTGTAGCTATTGGAAGTAGCATGATGTTTACTGATAAAATAATTACATTGGAAGCTAATAGAGACTTTTTAATGAACAGTGCTAACTGGTTAGCGGATAAGACAACACAGATTTCTATACGTCCCAAATCCCTTGAGTTTAATCAGATTTTCCTAACCGGCAAACAAGCTGCTATACTTTTTTATACCACAGTTGTAATTATTCCACTGGTGATGTGGATAATTGGAGGATACATGTGGTATAGGAGGAAGACATTATGAAGATTTTTAAAACCACTATTATCTTGCTGGTAATATTCGCTGTTCTTTTTGGCTACTATTTTTATGAAAGTAAGACCAATAAACCTGTTAAAGAGGACAACAAAATTTTTACCTTCAAAAATAACGATGTAAATTCTTTAAAAATAGAAAAAGAAGGGAAAACTTTAATTGATTTTAAAAAAGAAGGCGATACATGGTTTATAAAAGAACCTATTGATTACAAAGCAGATAGCATTTATGTTGATGAATTATTAGACAGCTTGACATCTCTCACTTTTGATAGAACGTTAGAAGGTGATTTATCCACTTATGGTCTTGACAAACCTTCTTATGCGATAAAAGTATCTTTGAAAAATGGAAAAAGCTATTCACTTTTTATAGGTAATAAATCTCCTGTAAAAGAAAATTACCAAGAGGGTTATTATGCAAAAACTGATGGAGATAAAATTTACAGAGTCAATGCTTCTTCTTTAGAGAATTTCTTTCTGACAGATGATTACGCATATAAATATATGGAAAAATTTGTAGTGTCTATTCCAAAGAATGAAATAACTAAATTAGTTTTCTACCAAGATGGAAAAGAGTATCAAATACAAAAAGATGAAAAAGATAACTGGCAAATTGATGGGAAAGCTATTAAAGCTGATGATGTAGACAATCTCTTAGACGGAATAGTATTACTTCAAATTAGTGGATTAGATGAAGGAAAAAATATTTCACAGGGAGAAACACCTTTTGCTTTTGATGTGTATGGCAAGGACAAAGTAGAAAAAATAAGCTTTGCTAAAAGAGATGCAGAAAATAAATATGTGCTTATTAATGGACATTGCATAGGACAATATGTAACTTTGAAAGACATAAAAAATCTGCAAGATACTTTTGATAAACTTATTAA
>Ga0224486_100141_pt1 | contig 33513 bp, 40 predicted proteins | sample TexhydDE_CT_test_FD_172013 | JGI IMG/M metagenome (GOLD analysis project Ga0224486, IMG submission 172013) | Fracking water microbial communities from deep shales in Oklahoma, United States - hydraulically fractured wells DE_CT_test ... | reverse complement strand
CTTTGTTGATGGTCAGCATGTATATTCCTCCTACTATTTGTGTAAAAAAAAGAGGATCCTGTTTGGAAAGGATCCTCTTTTGAAGAGATTATACTTGAACAAGTTATACTTTGTCAACAGTCTGAAGGCGCCTTATTGGCGCCTTTTCTTTATTTCACGTAATCTTCGCAAAATAGCTTTAGCTCGTTTATCACCAATGCCCTCTACTTTCTGCAACACACTTGGGTTGGTCTTAACCAGTCGGTCTATGGATCTGAAAGACTTTATAACATTTTGTGATATGTTCATTGGTATATGCACTTCATTTCTCAGGATTCTGTAACCTCTTGGCCTTACGATAGTGTCTGAAACTTGCTGTGAATTCACAACATCGTATCCTAATAATTTAGCAAAAGGAACAGGCCGGTGATCGATTTTTAGCATGGTTTCGAGAATCTGTTTTGCATCATCCTCGGTAATATCCTTTTTTGAGTAATCCATGATTATTAATGTTAGTATCTCATCTAAGTCTTTAAGAACTTCGAGTAACCTAAGTTGAGACAACCGTCCTTCAACACCCAGTTCAACGATACTGATTTCGATACTGGATGAAATAGACTTAATTTCTATGCCTCTAATAAGTATCTCACAAACATACCCTAATGAAACGTTCCCTTCAATCTCAAGTTTGTCAAGCACTTCTAAACTTTTGTCAAAAGATTCTCTGAATCTTTCGAGAGCATTAATCGTTTGACCAACCTTTGTTAAGACAAGGTTTATATCGCCAAAAACGTACTTTTTGTCTTTATAATATAATGTCACAACGTTTCTTCGTTTTGAAATGGCTACAACCATAACCCCCAACTGTTTAGCCAATCTTTCCGCAGTTCTATGACGGGTCCCGGTTTCCGTTGTAGGAATACTTGGGTCAGGCACTATGTGAACGTTTGCTGCTAAGATTTTTGATGCGTTTTTGTCCATAACTATAGCTCCGTCCATCTTTGAAAGTTCATACAATCGCTCAGGTGAGAATGGACAGTCTAACTTGAAGCCTGATTGCAGTATACTGGAATATCTTGGGAATTCTTCTTCATCGATAAAAACTATCAACGCCCCCAGCTGGGCATGAATGATGTCATCAAGAGCTTTTCTAAGTTTTGTGCCCGGGGATAAAAGTTTTATCTTTTCCGCAAGCTCTAGTTCAACAATTTCAGACAAGTTATCACACCCTCGGAAATCATTATTTTAATTGAGTATTTTAAAAAACTACCGCCTTGTGAAGCGATTTATAGTCTCTAAGGGTTTTCCAAGGCTTGATATGGTACAATTGCTCTGAGCAGTTGGATGTTTCAAAGTTGTAGTCAAAACTTCCCTTAATATTATACACTATTACATGAGTTTGTGTTATAATGATTTAGGATTTTTGTGTTCGAATGGGTAACAAACCCATTAACTTGCCAAGGGAGGAAACGCTGGTGTACATAGTAGGTATAGATTTAGGTGGAACCTTTTTCAAAGTAGGTCTGGTTGATGCAAAGGACGGAAAGATTGTAAGAAAGATTGAAAGAGAAACGAAGGTGTATGAAGGTAGAATTAAAGTGGTTGAGCGTATGGCACAAGCCGTCTTGGAAATAACCGAAGGTTTCGAATACACTGGTATTGGAGTAGGTTCACCAGGGTCTATAGACCATGATAAGGGAATTGTGCGTTTCTCACCAAATTTCCCGGACTGGGTGGATTTTGAACTTGGTGGTGAGCTCTCTTCTTTGCTTAACAAGCCTGTCTACGTTGAGAACGATGCGAATGCATTTGTGCTTGGTGAAAAATGGTTTGGCGCAGGCAAAGGGCACGAGCATATAGTTGCGCTAACACTTGGGACAGGTGTTGGTGGAGGCGTTATTTCCCACGGCGTTCTTATAACAGGAAAAGATGGGATAGGAACTGAATTGGGACATGTTATAGTAGAACCAAATGGACCGTTGTGTGGGTGTGGAAATTATGGTTGTCTTGAAGCGCTAGCTTCAGCAACAGCAATAAAACGAATGGCTTTGGAAGGACAAAGAAAATTTCCAGAATCCGAAATATTCAAAGCCGAAGAAGTCAGTGCAAAAGTTGTTTTCGACGCTGCAAAAAACGGTGATTTACTTGCTCAGACGATAGTAAATAGGGTTGTTAATGCGTTAGCCATAGGTGTGACTAATTTCATCCACATATTTAATCCGAGCATAGTTGTCATTGGTGGTGGTGTTTCCCGTGCTGGTGATATTCTCTTCAAGCCGCTGAGAGAAAAGGTTGAGCGTCTTGTTATGCCTTCTTTCAAAGGTACGTATGAGATTGTCCAAAGCCCATTAGTTGAAGATGCAGGCATACTTGGAGCAGCTTCTATCGTATTGCAAAGAAGCATGAACCAACAATAAGTTGGGTAATTTTAAATCATCACATTTGGAGGTGTCTTAAGTATGAGCAAGTATTTTCTCTACGTTTTAGTCGCAACATTTGTAGTTCTTGCTGTTATTATCGGAACAGCTGCAGATTCCAAAACGGGTCCAAAGTTGGGGTATATTGATCCAAACAAGGTCTTACAAAACTACGATAAGTGGGTCAATTTCCAGAAGCAAATGCAAGATGAAATAGCAAAATACCAAGCAGAACTCGACAAAATAAAAGACCAAAATCAAAAACAGCAAAAGTATTTAGAGTACCAGCAACTAATTAATAACAAAATAGCGCAAACTCAACAACAGATAGAAGCAGAGATTTTGGCAAAGGTCAAAGAATATGCGGAAGTAATGGGATATGATTTTATTTTCAACAGCACGACGATGGCTTACGGAAGTCAAGCTTATAATATAACAGATGCATTCATCAAGTATCTAAAAACATCTAAGAAGTAATGAATTGCGCAACAACTACAAGCATGGAAAACTATCTGGGATGGGTCACGAGATGGAGGAAATGGAAAAGGGTTTTGACCAGATTTCTTGCGAAGGGATATACAAAAGATTTGGCAGAAAAGAAGTCCTTAAAGGTGTCAATATGTATGTGAACACTGGAGAGGTAGTAGGCTTGCTTGGTCCAAATGGATCAGGCAAGACTACTTTATTTAATATCATACTCGGTGTGGTTGTCCCAACGAAAGGAAAAGTATATTTCAACGATAAGAATATCACAAACATGCCTATTCATAAAAGGGCCAGGCTTGGGATAACGTATCTACAGCAAGAGACCTCGGTTTTCAGGGATTTAAGGGTGGAGGATAACATTAGGCTTGTTCTGGAATTTCAAAAACTCAAGAAAAAAGAAATAGAATCTATTATCGATAACACACTTACCGAGTTTGGAATAGAAACATTAAGAAGGCAGTACGCATTCTCCCTTTCTGGTGGTGAGAAAAGAAGATTAGAACTGGCAAGGATGATGTCATTAAAACCAAGGTTCGTCCTTCTTGATGAACCGTTTATTGGTATAGATCCAAAAACTGTAAAAGAAATACAGAAAGTCGTATTAAGTTTGAAAGAAAGAGGAATTGGTGTAATTATTACCGACCATTCTGTAGAAGCGTTGAAACCTATTGTTGATAGATTGTACGTGATACACAAAGGAGAAGTTTTAGCGGAAGGAAAGCCCGAGGAAGTTTTGGCAAACGAAATGGTCAAAACTGTCTACCTTGGTGAAGAATAAATCAATGAATTACTTCTGGAGGGCGCAATGATTTTATTGTTCAAAAAGAAAGGACTTTTGAGATTCTTGTCAGCTATTGAAACTTCAAATGCAGTCATTAGGACTTTGCTAAGAGCAGGTTTAAAAATCCAGTATTCCGAAGGATTTCACCCAAAACCGAAGGTTTCCTTTTTGGACACGGTCGCCACAGGTGTAATTGATTTGGCACTTTATGTAAGTGTGAAACTCGAAAAGACTGTTGATAACCTTGACATTGAAAGTTTAAAACGTAATATAAAAGAGGTTTCTGTTAAAGGCTTGGAGTTAGCCGAGATATTTCCAATAGAAATCAATCTAAACGAAATCGTCTCTTCTTATGAGTATGTCTTATTTTCGCGAAAGGTTCCAGCTCTTGAACAGGTAGTTTATAAGCACTCAGGTAAATCATTTGTGCCTAGTGAAGTAATGGAACACTGTGAGGTCGCTTTGAAAAAAGGACTTTATATGGTAAAATACACTGTAGACCGACAGAAGATATTTAATCCTTACTTGATAGACGGTGTTTTCTTGGCTATCAGAACGAAAGCATTTTCAAAAGAAACCGAACTACGCGATTTGTTAACTAAAAATGGGGGGAAACCTTCATGAAAGTTCTTGTTGTTGATGATTCAGATGTGCTGAGAAAGATTACGGTGTTCAATTTGAAAAAATTGGGAATGGAAGTCGAAGAAGCCGTGGATGGTGTAGACGGACTGGAAAAGATGCGTTCATGGCATCCGGACGTGGTTATTCTTGACATCATGATGCCTCGAATGGATGGTTTCACCGTCTTGAAAGAGATGAAGAAAGACGAAACGATAAAAGATATCCCGGTAATTGTTTTGACTGCAAAGGGTGGTCAAGATGATGAACAAATAGCACTCTCGCTTGGTGCAAAAAAAGTTATGACAAAGCCGTTCAGCCCCACCCAGCTTGTTGAGGAGGTTAAAAGTTTAGTAAATGTTCGATAGACTAAATGAAACACAGATTATAGAAATACTGAAACCTCTTGTAGAATCCTTGGAGAAGATAGCTAGCCTATTCGAAAGGGATTTTAAACCAGTGAATAGTCTGGAAGATTTATTTTTTGCAACTAAAGAGCTCTATGAGTATATTCAAAGATGGGTTTTAGACCAGAAGTCTAACAACGAAGCGCTACAACAACTTATTGATGCTCAGTTAGAAGAATTAACTGCAACATACGAGGGACTATCAGCCTTGTTTGAAATAAATAAGATAATCTCTTCTGTAGAAGAACCTTGGATGATTCTGAATAGTGTTCTGAAGCTTTTAAAAAATGCTGTTAACTTTTCCATAGCTGCTGTTTTACTCAGGATTAATGATAAGCAATATTTAGAATACTACGGTGATAAAAGTGCTGAAAATATCATTAATGAATTAATTCAAAGATATCAACAGGAAGAAAGTACAATTTTTGTTGACGTTGATAATGATCTTGGAGGACATATTGCAATTCCTCTTAAATCAGAAATAGGGGATTATGGAATAATGGTTCTTTCCGCTTACGGTTCCCATAAGATATTCACAGCAGGAGATAAAAAAATTGCCGAAGCGGTTGCACAACAAATTCTTACAGCTGTTAACAGATATGTGATGCTCCAAAGAGAGATAGAAAAAAAGCGACTCGAAGAGCAGATTCAGATAGCACGAAGTATCCAGATGGGGTTGTTACCAAAGGAATTCCCCACCAATGAAAGGTTTGATATAGGTGCACAAAGTGCCCCAGCAATTCAAGTTGGTGGTGATTATTACGATGTCTTTGCAAGAGACGATGGAACAATAATATGCTGCATAGCAGATGTATCCGGAAAAGGTTTGCCAGCGGCACTTATAATGTCTTCTTTTAGAAGTATGTTTAGACTTTCAACTAAAATCTCTGATGATTTAAAAATGTTGGCTGAACAGTTTGACAGGATGATACACCAAGATTTTGAAACAGGAAGGTTTATTACATCGATTATCTTTAAAATCACCCCTGATGGTGAGTTGGAGTACGTTAACGCAGGTCACGACCCACTGTACATACTTAGGGATAATAAAATAATAAAACTTGAATCTACAGGTACACCTTTTGGAATACTTGGCGAGGGTTGGCATGATGTTGAGAAATTCAAGCTCCAAAAGAATGACCTGATTGTTGCTTACACGGATGGTGTTGTTGAAGCTCGAAACATAACAGGCGAAGAATTCGGATTTGAGAGGTTACAGGAGTTGATAATAAGGAACAGATACTTGAAAGCATCAGACATAGTTGATAAAATAATGAACGCGGTCTTTGAATTCTCTCAAGGAACAGTTCAGCATGATGACACTACGGTGCTAGTTGTAAAATACGAGTAGGTTGGTTAAAATGCATTATTAAATAAACAAAGAAGAGTTGGAGGGATTTGCATGATTGAAGTTGGTGACCTTGAGAAAGGCATGTACATAAAGTACGAAGGTGACATATACAGAATCATTGATGTTAACAAACACTTCAGAGGAAGAGGTTCTGGACTCATTAGAACAAAACTTAAAAGCTTGTCAACGGGTCTCATTAGAGATGTCAACTTCGCAAGTGGTGAAAAGGTTGAAGAAGCAGAGCTTTCATTCAGAAAAGCAGAATACTTGTACAACGATGGAGAAAACTATTACTTCATGGATTTGCAAACGTACGAACAATATGCAATTCCTGAGTCGGAAGTGGATGAAGCAAAATACTATCTTGTTGAAAATACACAAGTGGACCTCGTGATGCACGATGAGAAACCAATCGGTATCCAGCTCCCAACGACCGTTGTTTTGGAAGTTGTTGAAACGGAACCGAACTTTAAAGGTGACACTGTTTCCGGTGGAGGAAAACCTGCGGTTTTGCAGACAGGTTTAAAGATAAGTGTTCCTTTCTTCATAAACGTTGGTGATAAGATTAAGGTAGACACAAGAACCGGAGAGTATATAGAACGTGCATAATCTCTTAGGGTTTTTAAAGTTTGTTTAAAACTTACAACCCTTGAAAGGGGGAAGGTTTATGGGAAACATAACGATATCAGATAACGTTATTTCTGAAATTGCCTACAGATCTATCTGTTCGGTCTACGGTGTCGAACCAGATGACAAAGATTTTAAAAAGCTGAGAAAAAACATATCCGTTGAAAGAACTCCCGAAGATAATGTTATAATCAACGTTAAGCTTGAGGCTCCATACGGAGAAAATATACTAGAATTCTCCAAAAACATCATGAAAACCATAACCGAGAATGTTTCCCAGATGACGGAAAAGGTCGTCGAGGCGGTAAATGTTGTAGTCATAGGTGTCTCAGAGAGGGAATTTAACAAAAATTCATAAATTTCTAGATAAGTTATTTCAAGGGGTTGAATGATTTGGTATCAAAGAGACGGAAGCTTAGAGAAGCTGTAGTGAAAGCGCTTTTCCAACTGGACTTCAGGCCTGATGAATTCGAGGATATATTACGCGACACATTGAACGATGAGAGAATACATGAAGTAAAAAAAGATGTTGAAAGGTATTTGAAAAGAATACATGAGAACAGAGAGAGAATAGATGAAGTAATTTCAAAATATCTTTTGAACTGGGATTTTGGAAGAGTGTCGTATATTGACCGTAGTATCTTAAGACTAGGAGCCTACGAGTTGCTTTATGAAATGGATGTACCGATAGAAGTTACTTTGGATGAAATGGTGGAAATTGCCAAAAAATATGGGTCCGAGGAAAGTGGGAAGTTTGTTAATGGTGTGTTAGACAAGATAGCAAAGACAGAAGCACCAAAGGAAAAGTTTGATTTGTAAAAGCTTTTCGTTTGCTGAGCTTAATTTCTTTTTCTTTCTTATCGTTTCTGTTTATTGTTGCTTAAACGTATCTCAAGGGGGAAAGTGGGGGTTCTCATTTTGTGAGTTACGTAGAATTTATTATATTTTTGCTCGTTGCGAGTTTGATTTTGACATGTGCGTTTGATGGATACAGCCATGTGTTGCAACACATGGCTTATATTTTAGATACGAACAGAAAAACTTTGAGAACTTTTCATATGATAAACTATCTGAGATTCGATTTCCACAGACACAGCGTTGCAAATCCGAATGTTAAAGTCAGTCAAACTGAAAACTATACGACCTTCGCATTCAACGAAGAGATAGACGGACAGGTCAAAAGAGTACTTTACAAGGCAACGAAACCTTTTGAAGGCAGGACTATTATATACAGAGAAGTCTATGAAACCTTTGGCAATAGCTATAAGTTGATAAATAGACGAACATACACGTTGGAAGGATTATACAAACTTTATCTATCCGAAGACAAGAAATATCTTATCATACAGACCGATTATTATGAGAAATGTCTAATTCCCGTCAATCTTCCAAATGTCCAAATTCTAAGTATAACTGTCACAAAAGAACAATAGCTAAGGAGTGAGTAATGTGGATAGAAACGTCCGTGTTCGTTTGATTGACGAACTTATGAGTTCCAAAAGAACCAAAGTAATGGGTATAATAAACGTAACTCCAGATTCTTTCTATTCTGGTAGCCGTGTTAGTGAAACTGAACTATTAGATAAAGTGGAAGAGATGATAAAAAACGGTGTGGATGTTATAGATATCGGTGGGGAAAGTACCAGACCAGGTGCAGACCCGGTCCCTCTTGAAGAGGAAATACGAAGAACCGTAACGGCAGTGAAACTTGTAAGGAGGCACTTCGATATCCCTATTTCAGTTGATACCTACAAATCGGAAGTTGCAAGGCTTTCTTTAGAAGAGGGAGCGGATATAATTAACGACATAAGTGCTTTAAGGTTTGACGAAAAAATGGTTGATGTAGCTGCGCATTACAAATGTCCAGTAATCATCATGCATATGAAAGGTACACCCAAAACAATGCAAGAAAATCCGGAATATACAGACGTTATTGGTGAAATTACTGACTTTTTCAAAGAAAGAATCGAGTTTGCCAAAAGTCATGGAATAGAGAAATTGATACTCGACCCTGGCATTGGTTTTGGAAAAAAGCTCGAGCACAATTTAGCGATATTTAAGCACATAGAAAGCTTCAAAGAGCTTGGATACCCAATCTTAATTGGTGCAAGCAGAAAATCAATGATAGGCATGATACTAAATCTACCGCCGGAAGAAAGACTGAACGGCACTCTCGCTTTAACTGCTTATTGCGTTATGCACGATGTTGATTTTGTGAGAGTTCATGACGTGAAAGAGAATGTAGAAATTGTTAAAGTCTTGGAAGCGATAAAGAATTTTCGTAGTGAATAAAGGAAGAGGGTAAGATGAGGATGGAAGAAAATGAAAAAGGTAAGGGAAGAAAAAAGATTCGGTTGGACAGATTTTTAGCGAACGCACATATTGGCTCACGAACGGAAGTTAAAATGTACATCAAAGATGGACGCGTCAAAGTTAACGGAGAAATAGTTTATGACCCTGCTTTTTATGTGTCGGAAGAAGATGTTGTTACAATCGATGATATACTTGTGGAGGCTCATCGTTTTGTTTATATAATTCTAAATAAACCTGCTGGTTTTGTATCTACAACGTCCGAAAACGAACCAAGTGTGCTAAACCTTGTTGAACACCCATATGTTAGTGAACTCCACATAGCCGGTAGACTTGACAAGGACGTAGAAGGCCTTTTGATTCTAACTAACGATGGTGAGTTTACACATAGATTAATATCACCAAAAAAGAAAGTGGAAAAAGAATATTACATATACTCAAAAAGGCCTGTGAACATCACTCAAGAAATGGAAGCAGAAGTAGAAAAAGGATTAGAGATAGATGGTGAAAAGTTTCTTCCGGGAAGAATTAGACAAATTGATGAAAGAACGGTTTCCATAACTATCGTTGAAGGAAAATACCACCAAATAAAAAAGATGTGTAAAAGACTGGGAATAGAGTGGGAAAAGATACAAAGAGTTCGAATTGGTGGGCTAATACTTGACCAAACCCTAAAACCTGGAGAATGGCGGGAGCTTACAAAAGATGAGGTAAAAAAGGTTTTTGAGAGGTAACAATAGGTTGCTAAAAACAAAGCGATGCCTACAGGGGCATCGCTTATTGTCTAACCTTTGAAACTTAATAGGTGACATCCTGGAGTTTGAGATATCTTTTATCTGAACCTTTTGTATAGAAAATTTCTATCGTGTGCGTTGATGCCGGTGAATCACTCTCAAATGTAACAATCCAAGATGAAGTTACATACTCTACTATTCCAAGACTTGTGAGATCAACATTTCCATATGTATCAGTATATTTTATTACACCACCTGTCTCCTGGCAGAGCTCCCTCACATCTCCAGGGTCAGAAAAGTCAGTTGTGGATTCACTGTAATATCCGGGAATAAAAGCACCGTGTATAACAAAATATCCGACGAGTTTTGGTAACATCTCAGCCTTTGTAAAGTGGGCAAAAGATGTTCCATCACCCTTGTAATGTGCTGGTGCATCGGTAATAACAATCATTGTTCTTTGTGCACCTGATCTCCATTCAAGTGCTGTTGCAGCGAACATTATCGCGTCGTATGGGTTCTCTGCCCAATCCCCACCGTATCCGGCGTAAAGTGCTCCAATGTATTCTTGAGCAGAAGCAGGAGTTGTTAGGTTTAAAAATCCAGGACTAACGTCTATATCGCTGGGAGGATTCACATAATCGTCGAAAGGTATAACACCAATTCTAGCGTCCAATCCACTATCTGCAAGTGAATTGGCAAAAGAGATTATGCTGTTTTTAGCACCCTCAATAACAGGATCCATACTCCCAGTTACGTCTAGAATGATTGCAATATCTAATTTATTTTTCACCGATGATTCTTTGTAAAGCACGAATCCTTGCTCTTTGTTATCTTCGAAAACTCTTAATTCGCTTGGCAGTAAATTTTCAACCCCGGGCAGACTTATTCTTACACGCACTGAGTCCGGAACAGCGATGGGTACCAGCGTCGGTTGTTTATCTACACTTCCGTAAATGTCCGATGCTTCATATTCTGATACCGATGGTTTCGTTGTTCCAGCGGGGTCAGGTGGTATAACTTTCGGAGCTTGTGGTATCTCAGAGCAACTGAACAAAAACACTAGAACAAACACAAAACTTAAGGCACTTATAAGCATTCTTCTCATAATCATCACTCCCTCAGAACCCAATGCCTACGCCAACAGAGACTGCGTAGGTATCAAAAATTTGGAAGGACGTGTTCATCGTCGCCAGTCCTTCAACAAAGAATATTATGCCAGTTCCAAACCTCACACCTGCTTTAACATGGAATATATCCTGGTACATCGCAAATTGTGTATTTTTTAAATCAAAAATGATGATTGGCGCAGCTCCTGTGTAAATCAAAGTTCCCATCAATGGTATTCCTACGTAAATGTAGGGGTCAACTTCTATAAACTGAATTTCCTCGATGTTTATTTCCTCCAACGCTTCGAAAGACGAAACAGGGTAATAACCTTCTAACATCAGAGAAATTCCACCAGAAAGCGTTCCTATACGAGCACCGAAATAAGGTCTGTTTTTCCCACCAAGTTCCATACCACCGAACGCAGATATTTCAAAACCAAATGCGGAGATTAGCGCTGCGATAACAAAAACAATAATCAAAACTCTTCTCATAAAAAACCACCTTCCTTTCATTTTGTTTTGCTCTACTGGGTTGAACGCGTTGTCACTTCCCAGAGAGTTACTAAATCATCTACCTTTTAAAAGATTTCTTTCAACCTCGTTTTCTTAAATCACCTTGCGAAATACACAACCAGATAATACCTTTCTTAGTGTGCTTACACATTTTTAGACGCTTGTTATTAAAAAAACGTTCAAAAACTTGACTTTGATTCAAAATACGAGAAAGCTGAACCGCTGGAAGAAAGCCATCTTTTTCTCTTTTGCAATATATTGCAAAGTTACAGAAAAAAAGATTGCTAAAAAAATCAAAGGGCTCTCGCTTTCACGAGAGCCCTTCTTATTGGTACGTAGTTATCCCGATATATTATTCAACTTTTATCTCAAGGGCAGGTTTTTCTACCTTTTTCTTTGGTAATTCTATTGTTAAGACTCCATCGTTATATTTTGCCTTAACGTTTTGGATATCTACGTAGTCTGGTAGTAAAAACGCTCTTTCGAATTTACCAAAGCTTCTTTCAACTATTCTGTAGTTCCTTCCTTTTTCATCTCTTTCAGCTTTCTTTTCACCCGATATTCTTAGGATGCCGTCTTCTACAGTGATTTTTAGTTCGTCTTTTTTAACTCCAGGAATTTCGAGTTCGAGAACTACTTTATCTTCTGTTTCATAAGCATCAACCTTTGGAAGGAATTCTACATCTGTTCTGAATGGCTTCATAAATTCCGAGAATAGTCTGTCAACTTCTCTCTGCAATTCCATGAATGGTTCAAATAAGTCGTTTCTTCTTGCTAACATACTTTCACCCCCCTGCTCATGTTTTGCATTTTCCCTTCGAATTCCACTTATATTTTACCACTTATCACTCATATGTCAAGAGTGCTACTTATGAATACGGTGGTAATAACTATTAGCGTAAAATAGACCTCTAAGTAGGATAAATGTTATCGTAACCAAAATGTTAAGCATGTGTATACTAAAAATGATAAAAGGGGTTAAACAAAAAGGGGAGCGTCGAAGCTCCCCTGGTGGATAGTATTAGTAATAAACTATTGAATATCCTTACGCAATTTCTTTTATAAGTCTTTCAACAAGTAACATTCCAACTCTTTCTTGTGCCTCGAATGTGGATGCACCTATGTGAGGTGTCGCAACGACATTTGGTAGGGCGAGTAACTTTTGTCTTAGTTCGTCTGTTGGTGGCTCAACTTCGAAGACATCGAGCCCGGCAGCGTAGACCTTGCCGTTTACCAAAGCTTCGTATAACGCTGCTTCATCAATAATGCCGCCTCTTGCTGCGTTAATTATTATGACTCCATCTTTCATTTTTGAGAAGGTCTCTTTGTTTATAAGGTTCTTTGTTTCTGGTGTAAGTGGTACGTGTATTGTTATGTAGTCACTTTCTTTGTAGAGTGTGTCCAAATCAACCATCTTAACGTTCATGTCAGTTTCTTTTACAAACGGGTCATAAGCTAAGATTTTCATATCAAAGGCGAGTAACCTTTTTGCAACTTCACGGCCTATGTTACCAAATCCGATTATACCAACAGTCCTTCCAAAAAGTTCGTGACCTTCAAGTTCTTTTTTTGTCCATTTTCCGTTCTTAAGGTCGATAGTTCCACGTGCGATGTGCCTGGAACAAGCTATCATTAGTCCAATTGTTAGTTCTGCTACGGATATGCTGTTTGCACCTGGTGTATTAATGACTTTTATTCCTTTTGCTTCCGCTGCCTTTACGTCGATGTTGTCCAAACCGGTGCCAGCTCGTCCAATGATTTTAAGCTTTGTACCTGCCTCAATGATGTCCGCCGTTACCTTAGTAGCGCTTCTAACGATTAGCACTTCTATTTCTGGCATAATTTTTAGGAGTTCTTCCTTTTCCAAGTGTTCAGATGTTAGTTCTACTCCAGGAACGCTTTTCAGTCTCTCGGTGGCTTGTTTGTCAAGAGGGTCATTAATGTGAATCCTCATATTATTTCACCAGCCCTTTGAAAAGTACTTCTTCAGCCGCTACGACGCCTTTTCCAATTTCAACTTTGTATCCCATTTCGTTAAGTGCGAATTCAAGAGCCGTGATACCTGTAATGATGTCAAATGGTGTAAGGTAACCAAGATGGGAAATTCTAAATATCTCATCTTTCATAGGTTCCTGTCCTGCTGCTATTGTAACACCGTATTTGTCCCTCATGAGTTTTGTCAGTTTACTTGATGGGATGCCTTTTGGTGAGTTAACAGCAGTTAAAACGTTACCCGGTCTTTCAGAGAAGAATGTTAAGCCTAAAGCCTTAACAGCAGCTCTTGTTGCTTCTCCATAGAGTGCGTGTCTTGCCCACACGTTTTCAATACCTTCTTCTTTGAGCATCTTAACGGCTTTGTTCAGCATGTAAATCAAATTAACTGCTGTTGTCCATGGGTTATCTGGAGAGCTCTTTTTGTATTTTCTAAGGTCGAAGTAATACCTACTGTTTGTGCATTTTTCAACCTTTGCATATGCCTTATCGTTAATAGCTATAAATGCAAGCCCTGGAGGCAACATCCAACCTTTTTGCGAACCGCTAACTACAACGTCGACTCCCCATTCATCCATCTTCAAAGGTTCTGCCAAAAGACCACTGACCGCATCTGTTACGAGGACAACGTCTGTATCTTTTGTCAATTTTGCAATGTTTTCTAAGTCAATAACTGTTCCTGTCGAAGTTTCACTGTATGTTGTGAATATAACTTTTGCATCTGGGTTTTCTTTCATTGCCTTTTCAATCATTTCTGGTGTGACAGCCTTACCCCAGGGGAGTTTGATTTCAACAACGTTCACACCGTAGGCTTTTGCGATTTCAACCCATCTTTCGCCAAATTTACCAGCGTTTACAATTATAGCCTTCTCGCCGGGGTTAACCAGGTTAACAACAGCTGTTTCCAAAGCACCGGTTCCCGATGATGTTAATACGTAAACTGGGTGCTTTGTCTGAAAGACGTATTTTGTGAGTTCAAGTGTTTCTTCTAATAATTTAACGAATTCTGGCGTCCTGTGGTGAATAGTTTCTTTAGCACCCTCAAGTAGTATTTCCTGAGGAACTGGTGTTGGACCGGGTGATAGTAACAAGTACTTTCTTATCACAAAAACCCCTCCTTCTCTTGTATTGGTGTGGAATTTTTCATCTTTTACCGCAATCTGAAACAACTTAAGTATCACCGAATGAGAATAAATTCACCAATATTTTACATCTTGGAAAGTATTTTTGACAACAGGCTTAATAGTGCAATTTCTTTCATGCAATGATTTGCAAGGCAAAAAAACAATGAAAATCTCTCTTAATCTATTTATACCGTCAGCATACATTTGAATTCTGTTTTTGCTTTTTGGCATAATGTTGCTAATATATAATTGGAGAACAATATCTGTGCGGAATTTTGTGCCAAAAATACAACAACAAGGAGTGTGGGATTCATGAAATTAGAGAGCAAACTGTCAGAAGTTGGTATGAACCTAAAGTCTTCTTTGATTAGAGAATTGCTCAAATACGCTTCCGTGCCGGGTTCGATATCATTTGGAGGTGGAGTACCGGATCCCAACACATTCCCACGTCACGAGCTAGCAGAGATTGCAAAAGAAGTTATAGAAAAAGAATATGCGTACACTCTCCAATACAATACTACTGAAGGTGACGACGAACTTGCCAAACAAATGATAAAGCTCCTTGAAAGGGTTTATGGAATAACAGGTCTTGATAGATCTAATTTACTTTTCACCACAGGTTCGCAGCAAGCCCTCGACCTTCTTGCCAGAGTCCTACTTGACAGAGATAGCATATGCTTTGTTGAGTTCCCTGTCTACCTTGGCGCAGCGAGTGCGTTCAGAATGACCTTTACAAAGTTTGAGACCATCCCTCTACTAGACGATGGTATGGATGTTGATTATTTGGAGAGAAAACTAAAGGAACTTGACCAAGCTGGAAAGTTAAAGCATGTGAAATTCATATACACCGTTCCAAACTTCCACAATCCTGCCGGTGTTACAATGAGTCTGGAAAAGAGGAAAAGATTGATAGAGATAGCCGAAAGATACGATATTCCTATCCTTGAAGACGACCCGTACGGTCTTCTCAGATTTGAAGGCGAACACTTACCCTCTTTATATAAACTAGCTGGGCCAGATAGGGTAATTCTGTTGAACACATTTAGCAAAATTCTCACGCCTGGTTTGAGAATAGGAGTAATAGTAGGTCATGCGGATATCGTTAGAAAAGCAACTCTTGCAAAACAGGCAGCTGATTTGTGTAGCCCGAGCTTGAATCAGAGGATGGCCGCAAGATTCTTGGAAAGGTACGACTTGCTTGAATACCTGAAGCCAGGAATTGAACTGTATAGGAAGAAAAAAGACACAATGATAAAAGCACTCGAAGAGAATTTCTCAGATATAAAGGGAGCGAAGTGGGTCAATCCGCAAGGAGGTCTGTTTGTTTGGTTCACGCTTCCTGAAGGTTACGACACCATGGAAATGTTTGATATAGCAAAAGAAAAGAAGATTTATTACATCCCAGGGCAAGCTTTCACAATAGACGACAGTAAGAGTTCTTCGATGAGACTTTCGTTCTGCTTACCACCAGAAGAAAAAATAATTGAGGGAGTCAAAAGACTTAAGGAAGTTGTTGTAGAGTACGGAAAGAAGAAAGGGTTGATTTGATATGAGAATTTTGGTTATTAACCCTGGAGCAACAAGTACAAAAGTTGCTGTTTTTGAAGATAAGCAGAAGATTCTTCAAGAGACACTTCAGCACAGTGTTGAAGAGCTGGATAAATATCCGACAATAATGGATCAAAAAGAAATGAGAGCGAATGCAGTCGAAGGATTTTTAAAAAGGCACAACTTAACAATTGACCAATTTGATGCTATAGCTGCTCGTGGTGGAATACTACCACCAGTTGAAAGTGGGACTTATATCGTTGATGAAAACATGGTGAATTATTTAATAAATAAGACAAAAGTTCAACATGCATCAAATTTGGCAGCGGTCATTGGTTATGAACTATCCAAAAGAGCATCAAGAACCATTCCAGTTTACATTACCGACCCAGTAAGTGTTGATGAAATGATTCCAGAGGCAAGGTTATCCGGGATAAAGGACATCGAGAGAAAAAGTCTTTCACACATATCGAACATGCGAGCTGTTGGAATACGAATTGCTGAAGAATTGGGTAAGAGCTTTTACGAATTGAATATGGTCATTGCTCACCTTGGAAGTGGTATTTCAGTTGCACCGTTTGAAAAAGGAAGGATGATAGATGTAAATAACGCCAACGACGAAGGTCCGTTTAGTGTTGAAAGGACTGGTGAGTTGCCTGTTGGAGATGTTGTTAAATTATGCTATTCGGGTCAATATACGAAGGAGCAATTGAAAAAGATGTTTGTCGGTAAGGGAGGGCTTGTTGCTTATCTTGGCACCAACGATTTAAGGGAAGCGTTCAAAATGGCAGAAAACGACCCGAAAGCGTTAGAAGTGATAGAAGCTATGGCTTACCAGATTGCACAAGAAATAGGTGCCATGTGTGTTGTTTTAAAAGGTAAGGTGGATGCGATTGTTCTTACGGGTGGTATGGCTTATAGCGAAAGGTTTGTCGATATGATAAAATCCTACGTTTTCAAATTTGCCCCTATCTTTGTAGTGCCTGGTGAGATGGAGATGGAGGCTCTTGCCTACGGAGCTTTGCGCGTTCTTACCGGTGTTGAAGAACCCAAAGTATGGAAACCTCAGGAGGTGTAAGAAATGAAGAAACTCCAAGAACTTTTAGATAAAGCTAAGAGTGTAGGTAAAAAAGTGGTTGCCGTTGCAGCGGCAGATGATGATGTTGTTTTGAGAGCCATCGATATGGCAAAGAAAGAAGGAATTGTTAATGCCTTGTTATTTGGGGATGCTCAAAAGATAGAAGTTGCTGCTGAAAAAGCAGGTTTAGATATCAAAGATTTTGAGATAGTCGATTCAAAAAATCCTGCAGATGACGCTGTAAAAGCAGTTGTGGATGGCAAAGCGCATTTTGTTATGAAAGGGAACATAAAAACCGGAGATTTAATGAAGGCTGTTTTGAAAGATGAGTATAATCTGAAAACAGGAAGAACAATGTCACTTGTTAGTATTTTCGAAACACCGCTCTATCATAAATTGCTTATCGTTACAGACGCAGGAATGACCATAGCTCCTGATTTGGAACAGAAGGTTCATCTTATCGAAAACGCAGTTCTTGTTGCTAAGAAAGCCGTTGGTGTGGAAAAACCGAAGGTAGCAATTTTGGGCGCTATTGAAGTTGTCAACCCAAAGATGGAAGCAACAATACATGCGGCCTTACTTTCAAAGATGAATGAGAGAGGGCAAATCAAAAACTGTGTAGTCGATGGTCCTTTTGCGTTAGACAACGCAGTATCAAAAGAGGCAGCGGAGCACAAGGGTATAGTTAGTCCTGTTGCAGGTGATGCCGATATACTGATTATGCCAGATATCGAGGCTGGAAACATCTTCTATAAAGCTATGGTTTTTCTTGCAGGTGCAAAGGTTGCTTCAGCAATAATTGGTGCTAAATGTCCTGTTGCACTCACCTCAAGAGCAGATAGTGATGAAACAAAGCTTTTATCATTAGCATTAACGTGCTTGATGAGCGAATAATTGTGAATTTTTCTGAGGATAGGTGGTGTGTTAGATGAAAATATTGGTTATAAACCCGGGTTCTACAAGTACAAAAGTTGCAGTTTTTGAAGACGAGCAAATGATAGCTTCAAAGACTTTGAGGCATTCGCCAGAAGAATTGGCACCATTTCATAAATTGACCGACCAATTTGAATTTCGTGCAAAGATTGTAGAAAATTTCCTTAATGAAATAGGAGTAAAACCAGAAGAATTAGCAGCTGTTGTTGGTCGTGGAGGGCTTCTGGACCCGATCCCTGGCGGTACCTACAAGGTAACGGAAGATATGCTTGAGGTGCTAAGAGAGGCGAAAAATGGAGAACACGCTTCAAATTTGGGTGCACTTATAGCCTACGAATTCACTAAGCAGTACGGGATACCTTCTTTTATTGTAGACCCTGTTGTAGTCGATGAAATGGAACCACTGGCAAGATATACTGGTCATCCTATGTTTAGAAGAAAATCTATCTTTCATGCGCTTAATCAAAAAGCAACTGCCAGAAATGCTGCAGCACAGCTTGGGAAAAAATATGAAGAAGTCAATCTTATCGTTGTGCACATGGGTGGAGGTATTTCTATAGGTGCACATAGAAAAGGTAAAGTGGTTAACGTAAATAATGCGTTGGATGGGGATGGACCATTCACACCAGAAAGAAGTGGTACCTTACCTTTGACACAGTTAATTGACCTGTGCTACAGCGGGAAATATACTTTTGAGCAAATGAAGAAGAAAATTAAAGGCGCAGGTGGAATGGTGGATTACCTAGGGACAAACGATGCGATGGTTGTACAGGAAAGAATCAGAAAGGGTGACAAAGAAGCTGAACTTGTCTATAAAGCTATGGCTTATCAGATAGCTAAATGGATTGGAAGGATGGCAGCTGTTCTCAAAGGTGAAGTGGACGCAATAGTTCTGACAGGTGGCTTAGCATACGACAAAGAGTTCATGGTGAAATGGCTTACAGAATACACAAGTTTTATAGCACCAATCCTCGTTTTTCCAGGTGGGGATGAGGAAAGGGCACTTGCGATGGGAGCACTTAGGGTTTTGAGAGGCGTTGAAGAAGCCAAAATATACTGGGAAAATGTTTTGCAGCATTAAAAATGGAAAGGAAGTAAAACAAATGGCAAAGAATTACGCATTTATCGGTTTGTTTGGTAGTGGGAAGACCGAGGTAGCAATCAACTGGGCTTTAAAACTGAAAGAAGAGCATGAAAAAGTTGCGATTATAGATGGTGATATTATCTCTCCATATTTCAGAACAAGAGATATTGCAGAAGAGCTTGAAAGGGTAGGATTAGTGACAGTTTATCCAAAAGGAGCATTGAGGAACGCAGATTTACCAATTATCACAGGTGCTGCAATTGGCTACCTTTTAAATCCTGAGTTCAAAACAGTTGTAGATGTTGGCGGAGAAGAAAACGGTGTTGTTGTGCTTGGTTATTTGAAGCCTTACCTTGGTGACGCAGAAATAAGCATGGTTGTAAACATTGCAAGACCATTTTCTTCAACAGTTGATGGGATAATCAGAGCATACGAACAATTGAGAAGGATTGCAAGGGTTGAGGTAGATTATCTAATTAACAACGCAAATTTGTCATACGAAACCACACCAGATATTATAAGAAAAGGAGAGGAAATACTTTCCAAAGTTTCTGAAATTATCGAAGTTCCAGTGAAATGGACAGTTGTTCCAGATTTTATCGAAGAAGATGACTTCAAGTACCCTGTATTTAAGATTCATCGTTTCATGAAGATGGAACTATAACGGTTTGAATTTTAAAAACCAAACTTTTAGCAAAGGAGGATACTTATGCCAAAGGTCAGAGGAAAGATAGAGATTGATCAAGAAAGATGCAAAGGTTGTGGCTTGTGTATAAGCGTTTGTCCAACGAAGGTTATTGAGTTTAGCGAATCTTTTAATTCTAAAGGTTACCACCCGGCGGAAGCCAAGCACGTTGAAAAATGCATTGCCTGTGGTTTTTGTTACAATATGTGTCCTGATGTTTGTATAACAGTTTACCGAGAAGTAGAAAGTGCTTAAGGAGGGAAAAACAAATGAGCGAAAGAGTTATGGTAAAAGGAACGGAAGCGATTGGTGAAGCAGCGATACGTGCAGGTTGTCGTTTGTTTTTTGGTTACCCAATAACACCTCAGAATGAACTACCTGAATATATGTCAAAAAGAATGCCAGAAGTTGGTGGAACTTTCTTACAAACAGAAAGCGAAGTTGCAACAATTAACATGGTCTATGGTGCAGCATGTACGGGCACAAGAGTTATGACATCTACATCTTCTCCAGGTTTTAGCTTGATGCAGGAAGGAATTTCTTACATGGCATGTGCACAGTTACCAGCGGTTCTCGTCAATGTTGTGCGTGGTGGACCTGGACTTGGAGATATCCAACCTTCACAGGGAGACTATTGGCAAGCGACAAAAGGCGGGGGGCACGGAGATTATAAACTTATTGTTCTTGCGCCGTCAACAGTGCAGGAAGCAGTTGACCTGACATATCTTGCGTTTGACCTTGCCGACGAGTATAGAAATCCTGTGTTGATAATTGCCGATGGTGTTATTGGTCAGATGATGGAACCTGTAACATTCCCCGAATTTAGGGATTTGAATACGTTACCTAAGCACGAAAGTTGGGCATTGACAGGTGCCAATGGGAGAGAAAAACACATAGTTGTATCGTTCGATATTGATCCATATGTGTTGGAAAAGATGAACCTTGAGCTTGTTGAAAAATACAAAAAAATTGAGGCGAAAGAGAAACGTTGGGAAGAATATAAGCTAGATGATGCTGAAGTGGTCATTACTGCATTTGGAACGGTAGCAAGAATTGCTAAAAGCGTTGTCGAACAAGCAAGGAAGGAAGGTATCAAAGTAGGCTTATTTAGACCAATAACACTTTGGCCGTTCCCATATGAGCGACTTGAAGAGGTTTCAAAAGGTAAGAAATTGATTTTCGATGTTGAGATGAACATGGGGCAGATGTTGGAAGATGTGAGGCTTGCTGTAAAAGACCACGCGCCAGTTGAATACTACGGAAGGCTAGGAGGAGTTGTACCAACACCTGACGAAATACTCCAAGCATTAAAATCTAAGCTCGGGAGGTAATGTATATGGCATTTGAAGTTATATTGAAAAAACCGGAAGCATTAACTGAAAGGGAATTTACATATTGCCCAGGGTGTACACATGGAATAATCCATAGATTAGTTGCAGAAGTCATTGATGAGCTTGGCATAAGAGAAAAGACTATCGCTGTAGCTCCCATCGGATGTTCGGTCTTTGCGTATCAATTTTTCAACACAGATGCAACCGTTGCAGCGCACGGAAGAGCACCTGCAGTTGCTACTGGTATGAAAAGAGCAAGACCGGACCTTTACGTATTCACATATCAGGGGGATGGAGACCTCGCAGCTATAGGAACTGCGGAAATAGTTCATGCGGCGAACAGAGGTGAAAAGATTACAACTATCTTTGTAAACAACGCAATCTACGGAATGACGGGTGGCCAGATGGCTCCTACCACACTGTTGGGTATGAAAACAACGACAACACCATATGGTAGAAGTGCAGAAAACGATGGTTATCCACTACACGTTGCTGAAATCATAAAAGAAGCACGCGGTGTTGCATTCTTGGCTAGAACGAAAGTTAATACACCTCAGGATGTTGTAAAAACAAAGAAAGCAATAAAGAAGGCATTCTTGGCTCAAATAAAAGGTTTGGGCTTTGGAATGGTGGAAGTACTATCTACATGTCCGACAAACTGGGGTATTGACCCTGTTTCGGCACTCAAATGGTTGGAACAACATATGGTTCCGGAATATCCACTTGGAGTATTTGTTGATAAGGTAGGGGATGAACAATGACAACAAGGATGATATTTGCCGGTTTTGGTGGACAAGGCGTTATGTTGATGGGGCAAATCATATCCTTAGCGGGAATGTTACAAGGTAAGAACGTTACTTGGATGCCATCGTACGGACCTGAGATGAGGGGAGGAACTGCGAATTGTACCGTTGTTATAAGTGATGAACCAGTTGCCTCACCTGTAACAACAAAAGCAGAGATTATAGTTGCAATGAACATACCCTCGCTTCTGAAATTTGAACCTGCTGTTACAGAAAACGGATATCTTTTCATTAATCAGTCGGTTGTGGACAGGGAACCTACCAGAAAGGACATACACGTTGTAAAAGTACCTTGTAACGAAATTGCTGATGAATTAGGAAATTTGAAAGTCGCAAACATGGTTATGCTGGGTGCCGTTGTTGGAGCAACGAATGTCGTTGATGTTGATAATGTCTTCAAAGCTCTTGAGAAGAAACTTGCCGGAGGAAAAGCTACACTTATTGAGGTTAATAAGCAAGCGATTTTAAAAGGTATTGAGATAGCAAAAAGCCAACTCTAAGCCCAGAACCAATACACTCTTAAAGGCGGATTAGATAGACACACGCATTAAGCCGGGTTGAGAAACCCGGCTCTTTTTTGCATTAATTAAACTGTGGTATAATTATAAAGCCTATTGAGAGAATAACCTTTCTAAAGAGATGAACGATATACCAATCACTGTGGTCAAAACTAGTAGGAGGTGAACAGCGATGGTGAAGCATGCGTTCAAAGCAGTTTTGGCTTTGGTTCTTCTTTTTGCAACATTGAGCTTTGCAGATTTTTATCTTAACGTTGGTACACTTCAGGTTGGCAACGAGAACTATATGGTCTACGAATTTGGTCCAGAATTCACGGTAGGTCCTCTCACACTTGGGTTCACACTTACGACGTATGCAACTGATTTAACAACTGGTAGTTTTTACTTTGGATATCCTGGTTCTTCGGCACCGAGTACGAATATCCTTGATGGTATCAACATAACAGCACTTGGGTTAGACTTGGGGAACGTCTGGTTTAGATATGGAAGGATGAGACCTATAACTTATGGAATGGGCTTCGTTTTTAGTGGATACTCGAGTCCTAATGCAAGAACGTTTGATGTAGGTATTAGAATGGGAATGTTGAGTGCTTCCGCCCACATTCCATATCAGCTTGTGCAACTTTCAACATTTACCTTTACACAATCTGACCCAGTATATACAGCAGTTGTAAGTTCTAAGGTTTCTCTATTCGAGCTCTCTGTGTTTGGTGGAGTTGATATGGACGGTCTAAAGGAGGATGCAATTGCCACGCCTCTTACATATGCAGCAGGGGTTTCTCTCACTACAAACGTACTTGGATTTTCAGTCGGTGCAGAAGCTGGAGCCCAGATGTGGAAAGATGGAACTGTCGGATATGGTGCTTTCGGTGGTGTTTTTGGCGATTTTGGTATGCTTCAATTTGTTGCAGGTCCATTCTACGCATCCGATGGTTTCAAACCATGGTTGATTTCAAAGAATTACGGTTTTGAAAAATCGCAACCTGACTTTGGTCCAGATAAATACAAATTAGACCTCGGTTACATTGCCAACTTGGCTTTGACATTCAGCCCATATGGAAAAGTAGCAGTTCTTTTGAAGGGTAACTTCGAAGGAAACCTGACATTATCTGGTGAAGGGCTTATAAACATACCAGCTATCGGTGGTACAAACGGCCTAGTTCTCTATGGCTATCTTTACGATGAGACGCCTTTTGAAGGTGGACAATTTTTCGACAACAACACATTGGCAAGGCTGACAATAGCTTATCCAGTCTTCTCAGGCTTCTACGCTGGTATAAAGTACAGTTGGGAAGACAGTCAATGGAAACAAACAGCATTTGTTGGTGGAACCGCCAACTTCTAATACGAGGTTAAATCTTGGAACCTGAGGGTCTTGAAAATATCTCTGCCTGATGATATAATATAATTAGAGCTTGAGCGGGTGTAGCTCAGTTGGTAGAGCATCAGCTTCCCAAGCTGAGGGCCGCGGGTTCGAATCCCGTCGCCCGCTCCAAACACAAGATTCAATATAAAAGAAAGCAGACCCAAAAAGGGGTCTGCTTTATTATAAAGAATACCTACAAAAAGCCGTGGGGTGGATGGAGGTTGAAAAAATGGAGAAGAAAAAGAGTAGTACTAAGCGAAGTTCTGAGGTTAATGAGTTGGAAAGTAAGTTTTTTTTCAAAGAAGCGCTCACATTCGACGATGTTTTGTTAGTTCCTCAATACAGTGAAGTTCTACCATCTGATACAGATGTTTCAACTCGCTTGACTCGCTTGATAAGGCTCAACATCCCTCTTGTTAGTGCTGCGATGGATACTGTTACTGAAAGTGAATTGGCAAAAGCTTTAGCACGAGAAGGTGGAATTGGCATTATTCACAAAAACCTTTCTATCAAAGAGCAAGCGCACCAAGTAGAGATAGTCAAAAGAACAGAGAATGGAGTAATCGAAAACCCTGTTGTTATTCATCCAGAAGACACAGTTTTCAACGCTCTGAATTTGATGGCAGAGTATAAAATTGGAGGGTTTCCCGTTGTAGATGATGAAGGACATTTGGTTGGTTTGTTGACCAATAGAGATGTGAGGTTCGAGAGGGATGTAAAGAAAAAAGTCAAAGAACTCATGACACCAAGAGAAAAACTAATAGTGGCAAAGCCTGGAATATCTCTGGAAAAAGCCAAAGAAATACTTCATGAAAACAGAATAGAAAAGCTACCGCTTGTTGATGAGAACAATAAGCTCGTAGGACTTATAACAATAAAAGATGTTCTCAGCGTTATAGAGCACCCGAATGCAGCAAGAGACCAGAAAGGTAGGCTACTTGTGGGAGCTGCAGTCGGTACAGGAAAGGATACTTTTGAACGTGTTGAAGCTCTTGTAAAAGCAGGTGTTGATGTCGTTGTTGTTGATACAGCCCACGGTCATTCGAAAAAGGTTATCGAGACAGTTAAAGCTATTAAGAAAGCTTATCCCGAACTGCAAGTAATTGCTGGAAATGTTGCAACAGCTGAAGCAACGGAAGAACTTATCAAAGCAGGAGCGGATGCTGTAAAGGTTGGGATAGGTCCCGGTTCAATATGCACCACACGAATAGTTGCCGGAATTGGTGTTCCACAACTGACTGCCATATTGGATTGTGCTCAGGTTGCTAAAAAATACGACATCCCGATAATTGCCGATGGAGGTATAAGATACTCCGGAGATATTGTTAAGGCACTTGCAGCGGGAGCTGAGAGTGTAATGCTTGGAAGTATATTCGCCGGCACGGAGGAATCACCCGGTGAGACGGTACTTTATCAAGGTAGAAAATACAAAGTTTACAGAGGAATGGGATCCATCGGAGCTATGAAATCTGGAAGTGCTGACAGATACTTCCAAAGCGAAAATCAAAAGTTTGTGCCAGAGGGCGTTGAAGGTATGGTGCCTTACAAAGGAGCAGTCAAAGATGTTGTCTACCAGTTGGTAGGTGGATTGAGGGCCGGAATGGGTTACGTTGGGGCAAGAACTATTAAAGAACTACAGCAAAAAGCCAAATTCATTAAGGTTACGCAAGCATCGATTAAGGAAAGCCATCCACACGATATCGTTATTACAAAAGAACCACCAAACTATTGGAGTGGTCAGTGAGTTGATAGTTGACAAGTTTTTCGAAATCAAAAAATCAAATAAAACAACAAGCGGGGTTTCATTCCTTCCCCGCTTGTTGTTTTTTAACAACTGACTTTAAACTTTTTACCAGTTTTCTTTTCTATACCTTGCAACCATGAGTTTCAAACCAATCTCTATCAAGCCAGCGGCAATGATGGCCACAACGAATTCCCAAAATCCCATTTTGATGTAACCTAGTGACTGAACGATGATTAGGGCTCCTAAGATTGATAGTCCAAGACCGTTTGGGAAACTTTTTATCAAGCTAACTACACCACCAACCAACGCTAGCGCACCAAAAATTAGCCAAACTGGGGATGTTATTGAGAAAATGACGCTCAGGAGAATAAAAATACCGGCCGTAAAAAGTATGACACCCCAAAACATGCTATCACACTCCTTTCTGCGTAGAATTTTAATCCAATTTAATAATGGGATTGCCTTTTAGTTCTTCACACCTAAATCTCTCTGCAAAGATTTTTCCCTTGTTTTCCACATAATCGCTTTCGAGAACTTTCGCGTTTATTTGGCCGGTGTTGTAAAGTTCTTCTAAACCTAACTCATTTGCTTGTAAATCCCCCGAGTTGCTTAGTTTTTCTACAGATAACTTCTCAACTTTTAAGTTACCATTGTTGGAGACATCTTCAAAACGCAATTCCTGACATTCGACCGAGCCTTTGTTGTTCATTCTTTCGCCGATAAAATTTATTGAAATTAACCTGCCCGAATTATCTGCACTCTCGCATTTGATTTTGTCTGCCTTGACGAAACCCGAATTTGCAAGTACTTCCGTTTCCAGAATATTTAGGTGGCATTCCCCACTGTTGACAATTCTTTCAACTTCTGCTCGTTCAGAAGTTAGTATACCATTTTTAGAGATAACCACATCATCTGCTTTTAGATCAACTACTCCTAAAGTTCCTGTTAAGACAAGTTTATCACATTCGATTGAAACGGCTGAGAGTTTTCCATTTACTATCACTTTTTCTTTCTTTAGAAACCCTATTTTTTGTTCGCCTTCAATGAAAATTTCTCTGTCAGATTTAAAAGTCATCTTTTTAGTCAATTTTTCAACAAAAGGAACGTCAAATGCTATAACATTGTGCTTTCCAGAGACCTTCGGAGTTCCTTCCTCTTTTGAGAGTATTGAATTTACATCTCCTTCTACCTTCCCGCCAGCCCAGATTATCTTGGACCTTATGGCGTTCAAGTTCCCATTTATAATACCTTGGATTTCAATAATACTATTTACCACAGATACATTTCCGTTGACTTTACCTTTGAGTATAAGTTTTCCGTTGGTCATGGAAATATTCCGGTGTATCTCTTTGGTTTCCTCAATCTCTTCTGTTACTTCTACAAACTCTTCTTCCTTGCTTTTTTCCTCATTTTCTTTACTGTACATCGCTTCTATCAATTTTTCAGCATCTTCTGGACTTATTTCTCCTCTTTCGACAGCTTCTAACACTTGTCTTAATTCTGCTTTATCCATCTTTCCTCACCTGCCTATCTGTATTTGGTTTGAAAATTATTCTTCGATTTTTACACCCGACAAAAAAGGTTTTATTACCAGATTTCTAACAATTCCAAGTACACCATTTATGAAAAAGTTATTCACCTCGTTAACTTTCCCATCTACAATGGGTTTGGCACCTTTGTAAGAACAACCTACCATTTCAAGATTACCTGTGATATGTCCACCATTCCAGACAATGTTTGTCCCTACAAGTTCAACATTTCCTGCTACCTCTCCCGAAAAAATCAGTTCCCCGAAGACAACTTCAAGGTCACCAAGAAGTCTTCCGTTGATAACGGCTTTGCCATTCACTACTTCAACTTTTCCAAAATACTCCTCGCCTGGGTTTATTATGAAATCCTTACCAATGTAACTTTTTGACCCTTTTCTCCGCTCTTCGGTTCGCTTATCCATAATTGCTTGGATAAGCTGCTCTGCTTCGTCAACGGTAATGTCCTTTCTGGCAAGAGCTTGCAAAATCGCCAGTAAGTCATTCGGAAGTTCTCCCATCGTTTTCACCTCTTTTCTTTTTCAGAATAGCTATAGCTTCTTCAACGGTAATTTTCTTCTCTTTCAGTAGCTTAAAGACATCTTCAGAGTTTGCCTGTTCTTCCTCGTCTTCGATTGGCGTGAGTCCCATCTTTTCTAAGACTTTGTCAAGCCTTCCTCTTAATGCAAAATATCCAATACCTGTTAACCGTTCCATCTCTTTCAAGTTACCTTTAGTCCTTAGAAACATCATAATGAACCTTGTGTCTTCTTCATCTAAGTATGCGAACGCGGGTGCTTCAAATGCGCCACTAACAGTGACACCATCATCATCACATCTAAGCTGGACAACTTTCATTGGTTGCCCACATACGGGACATCTTGGTAACATTTTTGCCACGATTCCCACCTCCCAAAAATATTGTATCATAATCCAAATAATTTGTCAAATTAAACAAAAAATCTGTAGAGAACAAGCTGAAAGGAATTATAAACATGTTGAAAACATCTCTTTGAAATCTACATAAGTTGTGGTATAATCACATTGCATTGTGTCATTTTTTTCATCCTTTATAAACATTGGGGGGATTTTGAGTGGCTAAAGAGAAGTTCAACCTTCAAGATCGTTTCTTAAACATTGTTAGAACACGGAAGATAGAGGTGAAGGTTTACTTAGTTAACGGTTTCCAAGCCAAGGGTATTGTTAGGTCCTTTGACAACTTTACTGTCCTTTTAGAAAACGGTAGGCAACAGATGCTTATTTACAAACATGCCATTAGCACTATCCAACCTGCTCAGTACATCATGCTAATGAAAACAGAGGAGCAAGAGGGGGAACAGCAAGAGCAAGAGCAGCAAGAACAACAAATTGAGGAAAAGCAAGAGTAGGTGTTCAGAAATCTATTTGTAGAAGGGAGATGACAGAGTTTAGGAAAAAAGGAGTTATAGTAGCAATAACGCAAGTTCTTGACTATAGAACCAGGGAATCTGTTGAAGAATTGGAATTACTTTGTAAGACATTGGGCATAGAAATTTTGGACACAATAATTCAACGTAGAGAGAAACCTGACCCAGCAACTTACGTTGGTAGTGGGAAACTTGAGAAGATAAAGAACTTCTGTGAAGAAAACCGAATTGATGTGGTAATTTTTGATGATGAAATCACACCAATTCAACAACGAAACATAGAAAATATTTTGAAAGTTCCCATCCTTGATAGAACTCAGGTAATCCTTGAAATTTTTTCTAGGCATGCAACAACTCACGAAGGAAAGTTACAAGTGGAAATGGCAAAACTTGTTTATGAATTGCCTCGACTGAGAGGGAAGGGTTTGTATTTATCGAATCCTGGTGCAGGTATAGGTACAAGAGGTCCAGGAGAAACCGCGCTTGAGCTTGACAAAAGAAAGGTAAAACAAAGAATTTCGACGCTACGAAAAGAACTGGCAAAGTTAAAACTCAACAGAGAAAATGCAAGGAAGTCTAGATTGGAAAGCGGATACTATCTTGTTTCAATTGTTGGTTATACGAACGCTGGGAAAAGTACGTTGTTAAGTTCGATTTCAGGTGAAAAAGATATAATTGTTTCAGATAAACTCTTTTCCACATTAAATCCAACTATCCGAAAGGTTAAATTACCAAGTGGTCGAAGCTGTCTTGTTGGTGATACAGTAGGGTTCATAAGTAAGTTGCCTCATACACTTGTTGAGGCTTTCCACTCAACACTGGAAGAGATACTCTATTCGGACCTTTTGTTGCTTGTTGTTGACATTTCGGATCCATTTTACAAAGACAAAATCAGCGCCTCATACAGCGTGTTAGAAGAAATCGGAGCTCACGAAAAGCCAACAATTCTTGTTTTTAATAAAATTGATGTTCTACCATATGATAAACTTGAGATTATAAAATACGAATACCCTCACGGGGTTTTCATATCCGCAAAACAAAGAAAGGGTTTAGATGATTTGTTCTCGAAGATGGAAGATTATTTTAAATCTTTCGATGTTCGCATGAATCTTAGAATAAACCATTCAGATTATGGGCTAATCTCTAAGTATTTTGAATACGTGACTATAGAAAAGCTAAGCTCTTCAGGTGAGTTTGATTTCGTCCAAATAAGTGGACCTGAGAATATAGTGCTCAAGATAGAACATATTTTGAATTCAAAGGTTCCGAATTCTTATCTGTAAGGAGAGGTGAACATGGAGGTATTAGAAGTTAGACAATTCTTATACCGCTTTAAGTTCGTTTTGTTTGTTAGTTTCTTATTCATAGCTTTTGTACCATCTTTGTTGGTTGCGTTATATCAACTACCCGTCGATAGCTCGTATATTACAGCTACATTCATGGAGTTTCGTTCCACCGGAAAGGTTCCGCACTTCCATTCGGGAATAGACTTTAGTACTTTTCTTAAAGAAGGAGTTCCAATCAAAGCAGTTGCTAACGGTTTTGTGAGAAGGTTGGAGATAGACTTGGATAACATATATGGTAACACCATAGTTTTAGAGCACCTAGATGGTTATAGAACGCTGTATGCTCATCTTTCACAATTTGCAGAGAAATATGAAAAATTGGCAAATATGTTGAGGGAAGAATTTGGAGCTAAAAGGATTGTTGTTGAGTTTTTATCCGATGATTGGAAAGTTTCTGCAGGTGAGGTAATAGGTTATTCTGGAAAGACTGGTGAAGCTGCACAACCACATTGTCATTTCGAGGTTCGAGATAAAGAGGAAAAGAACATCTATGACCCTATGGACTTTATTGACAAAAGTTTGTTGAAACCGGTACAAATGGAGATTATTTTGAAAAGTTTGATAATAGATGGTAAAGAATACTCATATTCGGAAAATGCTACATACGAGTTTTCCGGAACGTACCCAAAAATAGCTGTTGAAACGTACACAGAATTAGCAAAAAATTTACTTGGAGTTAAAGAAATAAAACTGTACTTTTCGGGTGATTTGGTGTATCATATAATACTTGACAGGTTGCCTATGGAATATTGGGAAAAACCCTACTCTCTGTATGACGAACGCACTGTAATGACCGCACTTATTTATAGAGGATATTACAAGTTATATAGTGATGAGTCGCTCCCTTACATCAAGGTAAACAGAGTGAAAGATTATAACATGAGTTCCTACAAAGTAGTGCTCGAAATAAGTGATGCTTTTGGAAACGTAGGGAAGTTTTCTTTCAACGTTCAAAGAAGGTGATTGATATGTTTTTCTTCAAAAAGAGAGAGAAAACAGAAGCAGATTTGGAAAGGAACCCGTTTTATAAGGAATCCAACGCTTTAGTTGTATATATCAAGTGTAATAAATGTGGCGAGGTATTCAGAAGCCATCTGCGTATAGGTTATGACTTTATAATAGATTACGATAACAGGTCAGCGCCTTTCAAAATTGAAAAGATTTATGTAGGTTCAAAATGTCCCAATAAGATTGAACTAAGGGCAAAGTTCACTGGCTCTTACAAGCCAGTGAGCATCGAAATAGAAGGTGGGAAGTTCATATCAAAAGAAACTTACGAAAGGGAGGCAGAGAGATGAGAAGGTTGTTCACGAGCGAAAGTGTTACGGAAGGACACCCAGATAAGATGGCGGACCAGATTAGCGATGCCATCTTAGACGCGATTATCGCAGAGGACCCAAAGGCACGTGTTGCTGTTGAAACGTTGCTCACCACAGGTGTTGCTGTTGTTGCAGGTGAAGTGACGACAAGGGCATATGTTGACGTCCAAGATATTGTAAGGAAGACCGTTCTTGAAATTGGTTACACAAGGGCGAAGTATGGTTTTGACGGTGAAACTTGTGCAGTTCTTTCATCTATACACAGCCAATCACCAGATATCGCACTTGGTGTTGACGAAGCAGCAGAGTACAAAGAAGGTCAAAAAGCAGAAGATGAGTTTGAAAAAATCGGAGCTGGTGACCAAGGAATGATGTTTGGATACGCAACAAACGAAACAGAAGAACTTATGCCCCTTCCAATAATGCTTGCACATAAACTTGCTATGAAACTTGCGGAAGTTAGGAAGAACGGAACGGTGCCTTTCTTGAGACCAGATGGTAAAACGCAAGTTACCATCGAATACGACGAAAATGACAAACCGATAAGAGTTGATACAGTGTTGATTTCTACACAGCACGAACCAGATGTCACTATTCCAGAAATTAAGGAAGCACTTATAAAATATGTAATTGACCCTGTTATTCCTGAAAACTTAAGAGATGATAAGATGAGAATTCTGGTAAACCCAACGGGTCGCTTTGTTCTTGGTGGTCCTTCTGCAGATACTGGACTTACAGGAAGAAAAATTATAGTTGATACATATGGTGGAGCTATACCTCATGGCGGTGGTGCGTTCAGCGGTAAAGACCCAACAAAAGTCGATAGGTCAGCACATTACTTTGCAAGGTATGTTGCTAAAAATGTTGTAGCAGCCGGTTTGGCAGACAGATTTATGATTCAGGTTGCTTATGCTATCGGTGTTGCAAGACCAGTATCGATAATGATAAATACATTTGGTACGGCAAAAGTGGATGAAGAAAAACTGTTGAAAGTAATAACAGAGCTCTTCGACTTCAGACCTGGGGCTATTATCAAAAAGCTTGATTTACTTAGGCCCATTTACAAAAAGACAGCGGCATACGGTCACTTTGGTAGGAACGACCCTGATTTCACATGGGAAAAGACCGACATGGTTAAAGAATTAAGAGCAGCGTTCAATTTGTAATTTTTCGCTAGAACGACGGAAAGTGGAAGTTCCATCTACGGATGGGGAATCGATTAGGAAGAAAAAACGAAAGAGTAGGAGGGATTTGTTCGTATGCCTAACACAAAGTCAGCGGCAAAGCGCGTAAGAGTATCCGAGAAAAGGAGGATACTCAACAAAGCTTACAAAACAAGTATGAAAAACAAGATTAAAGCTGTTCTCAAAGCTATAGCTGAAGGCAAGCCTGTAGAAGAAGTACAACAACTATTCAGAGTAGCTCAAAGTGCTATCGATAAGGCAGCAAGAAGAGGTGCGATCCACAAGAACCAAGCAAGCAGGAGGAAATCAAGATTAGCAGCAAAGGTTAAGGCTTACGTTGCTGCTAAAGAGCAAGGGGTGTAAGAATGTCGTTCTACTACGTTATGGAACTTACCGTGAGTGAACAACGAGCAGATTACGCACTGAAAAATGAAGAACTTAAAAGATTAGTTGAAGAAAAGAGATGCGAAGTGAAATTCGAAAATGGCTCTCTTATTATCAAGTTTCCAGAGAACGAAGACTTGGATGAGGAAGTTATGCAAACCGTTCTTGAAGTGTTAAAGACCCCAGTGAATGCGAAAGAGTATATCTATGAGAACGGAGAAAAGATAGAGATATTCTCGGGAAAGTTGGACCCTGCTCACCCGCTTGGACAAGCAAAAGAGGAAATAAAGGAAAGAACTATAGAGAGTCTTGAAGAAGAGGAAGAAGAAGAATTGAAACCGCATTACGAAGAACTCCTTGATGAAATCGATGAGGAAGAAGAAGAGTAAATGTTAAAGTGAGTAAAACACAAAATCGCTCGCCGTAAATTGCACTGAACCCCAATGATGAAACAAAATGAAAAAAACACCCCCGAAGTGGTAAAATAAAACCATCAAGGGGGTGTTTTTCTTTGGCGAAGAAAGGACAAAAATTCAAAAAGTATCCTTCTGAACTAAAGCAAGAAGTCATAAGACTCTATTTTATTGAACATCTTCCAAAAAAGACAATTGCTTCTCTTTTAGGTATTGATGAACGTAGAGTAAAGTTGTGGATAAAGAACTATATTACTCACGGAAAGGTAGAATTAAAAAAGGGAAAACCAAAGAAAGAAACACTTGAAGAAGAGATGGAAAGATTAAGGGCAGAGAATGCATATTTGAAATTAATGATGGAAAAAATGCTTGAAGAAAAAGATAAAAAAAAACAAAGATT
>Ga0224486_100140_pt1 | contig 33685 bp, 35 predicted proteins | sample TexhydDE_CT_test_FD_172013 | JGI IMG/M metagenome (GOLD analysis project Ga0224486, IMG submission 172013) | Fracking water microbial communities from deep shales in Oklahoma, United States - hydraulically fractured wells DE_CT_test ... | reverse complement strand
GTATCGATATGTTAAAAGTTAATGAGTTGTCCTATTCTTTCCCACAGAAAGACCTGTATGAAAAGGTTTCATTTGAACTGACAGAAGGTCAGCACTGTGCCTTTATAGGGTCAAGTGGCATTGGGAAAAGTTCAATGATAGATATAATCATGGATCCGGAAAACCATATGTTTGATGGTTCCTTGGAGATTGACCCGCTTTGCAGAATTGGATTTGTTAGCCAATTCTCTCAGCTGGATAAAACATCGGATCTCACTGTATTTCAATATATTGGTGAAATACATCTTGATTTTCAAAGTAGGGTGGAATCAATCTGTACTGCAATGGAGACCTCCCCTGATATTGAAGCTTTACTTGAGGAGTACCAGGAGGCTCTGGATTCCTATGAAGCAATTGGTGGAGATGCATTTGAAAGCATTATTGACAAAAAACTATACCTTGCCAATCTTCAAAGCTTAAGGGATAAGCCTGTGTCTGAGCTAAGCGGTGGTGAATTCAAGCTTATACAGGTAATTAAGGAAATGCTCTGCAAGCCCAACCTATTGATTATGGATGAGCCGGATGCCTTTCTTGACTATGAGAATCTCAACTCCCTGAAAAACCTTATAAATTCCCATAAGGGAATACTATTGGTAATCACACATAACAGGTATCTACTAAGTCATTGCTTCAATAAGATACTGCATCTTGAAAACAAGGAAATCCAGGAGTTTGAAGGTAATTTCACAGACTATAGCCTGGAACTCCTGAAGTCAAAGATTGAAACCCAGGAGCTGGCATCAATCGATGATGCAGAAATTGAAAGAAACAAAGTAATAATCGGTAAATTGAGATTTGAAGCAAACCAAAACGCTGATGCCGCCAAGGGAAGGTCTGTGAATGCAAGGGTCAAGCTTCTGGAGAGGCTGAAGGCACGCAGAATAAAATCTCCCTTTATTGCCCTTAAACAGCCTCACATAAAATTCAGTACAAGCCGTGTCATGGAAGATAGGATAATTCTTAAGGTCAATGACTACAATGCTGCCTTTGAGGAAGTCATACTGGAAAACGTCAGCTTCCATATCAATTCAGGAGACAAGGTGGCCCTAATCGGTTCAAATGGTGCTGGAAAAACTACACTTCTCAAGGAAATATACAGAAACAGCCATGATGCCATTGACCTTGACGAGGAAGCTACTGTTGAGTACCTGTCCCAGCTCCAGGGAGAAATACTGAATGAGGAAAACACAATCTCAGAGGAGTTCTTCAATGCGGGCTTTAAATCATACGATGAAATAAAGCATTGTGTATCAAATTACGGATTTGATGAAGGGGTAATTAATCAAAGAATAAGGGCATTGTCCGGTGGCGAAAAGAACATGCTGCAGCTTGCAAAAATTTCGGCAAGCAATGCAGATTTTCTTCTTCTCGATGAACCTACCAGTCATTTGGATATATATTCACAGCTAGCTCTTGAAAAGGCTTTTAAAGAATATACCGGAACAGTGCTGATGATTTCACATGACTACCAAACCATCGTTAATTCAATGGATTATATCCTTATCATAGAGGACAAGTCCATCAGAAGGATGAGTGTCCGGAAATTTAGAAAAATGATATATGATGCCTATTTTGACAAGGATTATTTGGAATTTGAGCAGAAAAAGAAATCCATTGAGACAAGGATTGAGTTGGCCCTAAAGGATAATGATTTTGAAGAAGCAAAGAGGCTCTCAGGTGAGCTGGAGCAACTGATTGATTCCTAATCAAGAGGAAGTTTTCAATACCTGTTTCAGCTATCCTCCTCCCTCTTGATTCTTGCCATAAGGTCACAATACTCATTTTCAAAATGATTATTGTGAGCCTTTACATATCCAAATTCGATTCTCCGATTCTCACAAAGCTTATCAAGCCTTTTCCACATATTAATGTTCTTGGCTTTGGTGCCGTTTGCCGTATGCCAGTTGTTAAGCTTCCAATGGATGATCCACTCCGTAATTCCCTTTCTAACATACTGTGAGTCTGTAACAATTCTTAGATTACCATCATAAATCTCAAGTGCCTTTATAACTGCCTCAAGCTCGGCTGAATTGGAATCCTGGCAATCACACAGAAATTCACTTGCCTCATATAATCCATCAGGATCCTTTCTAAGGACACAGTATGCCCCCTTGTTTAGCCTCTCATCATAGCTGGCATCAGTGTAAACCTCAGGCAACTTGTTTTTCTTATCAGCTGATTCCACAAAGACCTTGCCTCTATCCCTTATAATTATATTGTCCCTGTTCTTAAACTTGGCAATGTCCTTACCATCTATTATGGAAAATTTCAGCTTGAATCCCTTGTAATAGCTTTCACTTTTCTTGTTATGTAGAATCCCTCTAAACTGACTTTCATTACTTACAAGAAAATCTGCAAGCGCATTTCCTCCGGGGATTTGAAGGTCCTTGGTCGAGGTATCAAAGCTTATCACAACCTGGTCCACATCATCCGATATTCTTATGGAATACTTCTCATCATCTTCAGCTATAATCTCAAGCTGCATCTGCTTGGCTACCATTGATTTACCCTCCTCTCTCTTGTTTTCAATTGTAACAGAACATATTCCCTTATTCCAACAAAAAAACCCATTGGAAGTGCTCCCAACAGGTTTTTGATTCTTACTTTCTAAAGTACAGTGACTCTATCCAGGGTGTATTTCTCATAAGCCTTTGAAACCACAATTTCCTCCAGAATTTCAACCAGTCTATAAACCTCCTGATAGGTATTGTAAAGGGCTATAGGTGCCAGTCTGATTACATTGGGTTCCCTGTAATCGGGTATTACCTTGTTATCCCTTAAGGCCAAACTGATCCTATATGCCTCATCATGCTCAAGGGCAACATGACCTCCCCTGCGGGAATCCTCCCTTGGATTTCCAACTGAGAACCCGTACCTGGCAAGTTTGCTATCAATCAGATACATGAGATAGGCTGTCATATGCAATGATTTCTTCCTGATATTATCCATTCCAGCTTCGTTGAACATGTCCAAGGACCCTTCTATTGGTGCCATGGAGAACAGGTTGTGGGTTCCAAGTAGCCAACCGTTTGCATCCCTGTCCTGGTCAAAATCATGACTCATGAGGAACTGGCTCTCATCCTTGCTGCCAAACCAACCCTTAAGTCCTGATGATTTCCCAAAGTGTCTCCTGTTGATATACATCCCCGCAGTTGCTCCTGGCCCCCCGTTAAGATACTTGTAGGTACACCAAACTGCAAAGTCCGGATCTATTCTTTTGAAGTCATGGGGCACAGATCCCATGGAATGGGCAAGGTCCCAACCAATCAGAATGCCCCTGTCATGAGCCGCTCGTGTAATCCTTTCCATATCCAATAGCTGAGAGCTTCTGTAGAGTACGGAGGGTAAAAGGATCAAAGCCACATCATCCTTCATTTCTGCAATTACATCATCCTCCAGGATGGTTCTTCCATCCCTGGTAGCAACTCTTACAAGGGCATCCTCAACAGAATATCCCTTAAGCTCAATCATGCTCTTTGTCGCGTAGATATCCGAGGGGAAATTAAGCTCATCCACTATGATCTTGTATTTGTCCTGTGTTGGCTTGTAGAAGGTTGCAAGCGCCTGATGGATATTGGTAGTTATGCTTCCCATGAATATTATCTCTTCCGCGTCGGCTTTGATCAGATCCTTTGCCTTTTCTGCAAGTATCCTGGAATAGTTGAAGTATCTCCCGTCTTCAGCACCCCATATCCTGATTGCCTCCTCTTTCCACACCCTCAGCATGTTACGGAGTGACTCCTCTGCATCCCTTGAACCTAGACCCAGGGAGTTGCCATCCATGTAGATTTCATCCTCTCTGATGTAGAATCTTTCTCTGAATTGCTTAAGCACATCCTTTTCATCCATAGCCTTAGCAAATTCCAATCCATCCTTGAACTCATAATTCATGCCATCTCCCCCTCCATTTCATGGTACAATTGCAGCATCCAAAACAATTCTAGATTTTTTTGAAACAAAGAAAAATCAATTCTCAGATTGCCCAACTCAAATTAAAATGCAGGCTTGCTTGCCCAGCTGTATTCATCAATTAGAAACTCTCTGACCTCGTCACTTGTAATATGCTTGATCAAGGCCTGAATTTTCTCACTGTCCCTGTTGTCATTTCTTGCTACCAAGGATATTGCGTAGCCCTCAGTGACATCATCCTGCTGCTCAACATATAGCCTCTGTTCATCCCCAACCAGCTCCAGGCTTCTCGCATAGGTTGGGTACATGACAGCAAGGCCTGTCTCCGAATACCTCTGAGCGAGGCTGGTCAATGGAACCTTATCCTCAAATTGGAGGTTCTTTGGATTGCTGGCGATGTCTTCAAGGGTCAAGCCCGTTGTTTTACCTTCATTGAAGGTCAAAAGCCCAGCCTGACCCAGTAGATAGAGAGACCTGCTAAAGTTTGTGGCATCATCCGCCATTGTAATGCTTGATCCTTCCGGAATTTCATCCAGCGATACATAGTCCCTGGAGTAAAGTGCAAAGGTTGCATGGTAGATTGGCTGAACGGTCACAAGGTCTGCATCATTGGACTCATTGAATATCTGCAGAAAATAATCATGCTGTATAATATTTGCATCCAGCTCCCCATTCTGGAGGAGATTGTTGGGCACCTGGTAGTCTGAAAACTCGTTTATCACAAGATCAAAGCCTTCCTCTGCAAGGTCATCCTCTATTAAGAGTAGAATATCCTTCATGGGGTAAAATGCTACGCCCACATTTATTTCGTCGTTACCCTCAGGTTCATTGGCTGCACAACCGATCAAGGATGCTCCTAGCACAAATACCAATAAAACCAATAAAGTCTTTTTCATAGTCATCATCTCCATTATCTTTTGTCTAATTTTTCAGCAATGTTGTTGCCCGCTGTTTGTATTCCGTGGACAATCAAGACCATCAGTATGATAATTATCCACATCAGTTCATAATTGAAATTGTAATATCCCTCACTTATTGCAAGGTATCCCAGTCCACCTCCACCAATGATCCCCATCACAGTTGAGTAGGATAGGAGGCTTACAGTTGTTGATGTAAAGCTTAAAACCAGGCTGGATCTTGCCTCTCTAAGCAAAAAATGTGTAAAGTACTGCAAGGTACTGGCCCCTAGGGCATAGGATGTTTCATATATGCTCTTGTTAACATCCAACAAGTCTTGCTCGGTGAAACGAGCAAATAGGGAAATCCCAATCAAGCTCAGTGGAATCTTTGAAGCATCCACACCAAATCCTGTCCCAAGGATCATCCTGTTAACTGGTATCATTACAATTATAAACAGGATAAATGGTATAGACCTGGTAATATTTGTAAATCCTGATGTGATGAAGTATGCTGTCCTATTTTTGTATATCCCTCCAGCTCCAGTCATAAACATCACAAATCCCAGAACCAGTCCTATGACCAAGGCTGCAGCCATTGAAGCTAGCATCATTTCAAGGGTCTCCAAAAGTGACTGCAGCAAGGGAGCTTTAAACCTATTGAATGTTTCAATGTATCTTTCAATCACTTAAAAAGGCCTCCTTATAGGAAACTGGAGCTATTCCCTTAGGTGTAAGGGAGATCAGTTCTGATATTCTTCCATCCTCCATGACAGCCACACGGCTGCAGACGGATTTAATAACACCTATATCATGGGAAACCATAACAATGGTTGTTTCAAACTTCTCATTTATGTCCTTTAAAAGCCTTAGTATTTCATAGCTCATCTTCTCATCAAGTGCTGAAGTGGGCTCGTCACAGAATATTATCCTTGGATTGGTAATTAGGGTCCTTGCTATTGCAACCCGCTGTTTCTGTCCTCCAGATAGATTTCGGATGTGGGCTTCTTCAAAATCAGATAAGCCAACAAAAGACAGTAATTCCCTTGCCTTCTCAATATTCTCCCTTTGATTTCCTTTTCGCAATCTGGTTGGCAGAAGGATATTTTCAATGACATTTAGGTTTCCCAAGAGATTGAAGCCCTGGAAAATCATTGAGGTTTCCTTCACCAATTCACGTCTGGAGGCCCTGTTCAGAAATTTGTCCATCAGGAAGATGCTTCCCTCCTCAGGTTCAATAAATCCGTTCATCATCCTAAGGATGGTAGATTTCCCACTTCCAGTCTCTCCTACAAGACCAAATATCTCCTTCTTGTCAACATGCAGGTCAATACCATCAATCACTCTTGTCTTTTCTCCACCTATGAAAAAATCCTTGGAAACCTTCTCTAATCTTATCAAAGCATCACCCGCCAACATATAATATTTTGCCTAATCCAAATCTTGTTCTTGAATCAAGAACAGTTTACATTGATTCTCATTAATATATTATAGCAATAAAAAAATTAAATAGTAGGATTATCTAGAATTTAACATCCCTCAGCTCATCCAGCGACCTATATTTAATCACCCTGCGTGATATACCTTCCAGAGTCTCTGATACCTGACTTCCTTCTTCAGCTATTGTCACCACTTGTATTCCCCTTGCAAAAGCATAGCCTGCTTCAATTCCCAAGCCAACTCCCTTTTCGCTGAACTCAATCACCACAAGATCACAGGAACCGATCCTCTTAAATGTCTCCTTCATCAAGTCAGTGGGATTGACACAGAATTCCCTTCTTAATTGACAATCCTTAACTATACAGCTTGTTTCATAACCTTTTCCTTCTAGAATTTCTAGGATTTCTTCAATAAGCTGGCCGTTTCTGTAATCATCATGATATTTGATTCCTAAATAAGCTCTCATCATTGACTCCTCATCAAGTTTTCAGTCCTAAATTCCATATCTATGAAAAACTCCTGCCTCTTGTCCTTATCAATAATATCATCCAAGCCTAATCGATAAACCATTGGGTTTGTATCTGACTTTACGGTCATCTCCATATTCTTGGTATCATAGGAACAGATATACCTTGTGTAGGTAGTGTAGCTGTACTTCTTGTTCCTTATAAAACCATCCGGCAGGGTCATGGCATTCATTATGCTATAGAAGTATGAGAGTGCCTCCTTGTAACCTGATGCCTTCCTGCTCATTCTTGTCATATAAAAAGCCTTGATAAATCTGGACACAGGGTCATATCCTCCAGGCAGATCCTTGGATGAATTGAATTCATCGAGATTATCCATATCCATTTGCTTTTTCAGTCTCTTAACATGGGATTGAAACCCCGGTGAATTTGTCATTACATCATAAGGATTGTCATACCAGGTCAATTCTCCCCCCTTTGGTTCTATAACCACACATCTTTTCGTTGAATCAGAAAACATAAAATGAAAATCCGGTGAAATTACCTTTTCACCCATGTGGTTGTGTGTGGATATATGAATATTGGACAGATCATTCACAAGCTCTTCAACGGATTTGTAGTTTGCAAGTGCATAGTTGAAGTAGTCCAGGCTTGATACATTTATCTTGTTGGGGTTGGTTTTCTGAGGATATAGGTTAAAGCCCTTGAAATCATTGGTTATTCCAATCAGTCCGTGCTCGTTTACGCCATCCTTTAATGGGTCCCTATTATGGAAGCAAATCCCAAGCATCCTGTATTTGGAGTGAAGTGGTCGTCCTGTAAGGTCCATTCCATACTTGTAATTCCTGGGAAAGTACAATACATTATAGTTCATGGGTGATTCGTAATCCATTGTCCTTCCCAATATACAGCCGTCTTCATAGTCAATTTTTATTCCAGTACACATATGATCCCTCTCTTATTCGCTAGTCTTTTTTGAATCCATAATATTTTCTCTTTATTGCTACTATTTAATATATCGTACGACGCCAGTATGATTTTACCATTCTCCAATACAATGGTACTATGTGGCTAAGAATCTCCTTAGCTAATTACCCAAATTAATAATCTCCCAGTCAAAAATCCGGGAGATTATTATTCCTATACCATGTATTGTTTCATGATCATTCAACCGGTGGGACGGGTGTAATCTTAATTATCTTATCATCATTCTCCCTGACTACTCCTCTTCCATCCCTGTTGTTTGTTGCAATGTATATTGAGCCTTCATGATAGACCACTGTTCTTATCCTTCCATAGTCACCGAAGAGCTGGTCCTGACGGACTAGATTACCTTCAGGATCAAGGTCTATTCTAATTACCATGTTTCCCCTCAGTCCTCCAACATACAGAGGTGACTCCTCCAAATTATCCCATGGTAGGAAGCCTATTCCTGAGGGTGCCATTGTAAATTCAGAGTAACAGGCAACTGGTTCATCGTATTGGGACTCTCCGTCAGCACAGGTTACATTTGGCCAACCGTAGTTCCCACCAGGAACTATTCTATTCACTTCATCCTGGCTGCTTGGTCCATGGTCACTGGCATATAGATCACCACTAATTGGATGCCATGCCAGTCCCTGGGGATTCCTAAGTCCATAGGCATACACGAAACTTTCCTCAAAGGGATTATCCTCTGGGATGCTTCCGTCGGGGTTTAGCCTTAGAATCTTTCCTGCAATAGAGTCTAAATCCTGAGATCGCTCAGGAACCTGTGAATCCCCTGTAGTAACGTAAAGCTTTCCATCAGGTCCAAACTTCAACCTTCCACCATTGTGGAACCTTGACCCTGGAATCCTGTCAAGGATATATGTCTCATCAACCAGGGTATCCTCCTCAAGTGTAAACCTTGAGACCCTATTCAGTAATTGATTTCCTTCACTGTAGGTGTAGTATAGGAATATATGACCATTGGCATCAAAATAAGGGCTTTTTTCCAGTCCCAAGAGACCGCCCTCGCCTATGTGCTCAACTCCCTGAACCTTATATATCTCACCCCTATCAAGTGCAAGGACCCTTCCAGGTCTCTCGGTTACCATAAACCTCCCATCAGAAAGGGGCAGTATCTCCCATGGAATCTCAAGACCTTCACCAATTACCTCTATTTCATAGGTAAGGTCTTGTGAGGAGTAGATGATATCTTCCTCTTCAGGAACCCCTATCTCTTCCTCCTCTTCCACAAGTGGTTCCTCCTGCTCCTCTTCCTCATTAGCAGTCTCCTCTTCCAGGACTTCAGAATCATGGTCCGGCGCAAAAACCGTTCTGGCCAAAAGATAATCTATGCTTCCCATCTGCCAGAATATCAATAAAAAGGCCAACACTATGATCAGAATGATCCATTTTCTATTCATCTGTGGGTTCCTCCTTACTTACCTTACAAAGTATCAAACTAGAACAAAACGGTATGTGAGTTACTTCTACCACAAGCTTCTGGTATGTAAACAGTTCGTGGTGGCATCTTTAATTAACCCTATAATCATGAATCCAGATAGAGTAAGTATGAATCTTAGTCCTGTAAATGTAATCCCAAGGAACTCTATCATTGTTACAGTTCCTTCAGATTTTCCTCTACCCGAAATCGTACGATCTTCTCAATAAGGTCGTATGGAATTGGCTTGCCCAGTGGAAAACGGACAGACCCCTTGGCTCTTTTGTATGGAACCAACTCCTCATCAAATGTTGAAATCCCACTGGGTGTTGGGTAGAAGCCAATGTGGTTCTTGAATGCCGCAAAATGAACCAGGTTGCCATTGAGATAGAAAGTAGGCATCTGATAACTTATCTTCTCTATGGCATCTGGCGCCGCCTCACTAACCACCTTTCTTAACTTCGTTAGAATTTCCTGTACATCCTCAGGAAACTTAGCTATATACTCATCAATGTTTTGTGGTCCTTCTGATTCTTTTTTCATTTTGTATCCTCATTCCATCGGTATTTTCTATTCTTGATCAAGGTATCAATGTTACACTGCAAACATAGACCATTGTGACAGCAGATTGTGCCCCCGCATTTGGGACACGTCCACTTGCTCTCTTCCTTTTTCAGGAACCTTGCCATTCCATTCTCCTTAATGAATCCCAGATTATCAATCATACTCATATGATACTTGGTACGGTAGCGCTTATCCAGTGCCTTCAATCGCTTGCAGGGAAAATCCTCACATTAAAAACAGAATCGGACCCTGCCTTCACCTACCTTCTCACAGGTGCTTTTCATATAGGTGCAGTTTTTGTCCCTTGGTATGCAGCCTGGACAGTAGGTCCTATGAAATCCCTTCCTGTTGAGATCATTCTCCTTGAACTGATATGAAATGCATAAGCCGCAATTCATCCCACAGGGAGCTATTAGTTCCTCTCTCATTATATTCACCCTCCACTCACTGAATACATGGATTCAAAATGTAAACTACACCCTTAGACAACCCCTAAAGCCTCTCGATGCATAGTATGACTCCGCTCCATTGTGATAGACAAATACCATATCGTATCTACGGTCACAGTAGAGGGCACCTCCAAGCTTCCTTATCCTGTCAGGAGTCTTTATCCAGCTTGATGTCTTTGTGTCGAAATCTCCCAGCTCCTGCAATTCTCTATACTCTTTTTCCGTAAGCAGTTCAATCCCCATCTCTTCTGCCATGTTGTGTGCACTATCCGCAGGCTTATTCTTCTTCCTTGACTCCAGAGCCTCCTTGTCATAGCACAAACTCCTTCTTCCTTTGGGACTTTCCAAAGAACAATCAAAGAAAATGTACATATCTTCCTTTTCATCATACCCAACAACATCAGGTTCACCGCCTGTCCTCTCCATTTCATACAGAGACCAGAGCTTTTCAGGTACCTTTTTAATTCTTGGTTCAATATCAGACCATTCAAGACCCTTGTGCATATTTATGTTTTCTTCGAATCTTCGTTTTAGCTTTTCAATAATCTCCTTTTGCTGCTCAGCTGATAGAGTCTTTTTCTTATTCATCACAATTCCTCTCTTCAATATATTTTAAAACACTTGACTTAAGTCAATGAAACTTCATTTGATGGGTGATATTCTATTCTCAAACACAAAGGAGGTTTCACTATGGTAAAATTTTTAAAATCTATAAACAATCAAAAATCAGCAGCTATGGTTGCAGGTATTTCATTACTTGTTATGACACTGGCCGCATTTTTCTCATATGGGTATGTCCATTCTTCACTTATAACCGAGTCAAGTCCAATAATGACAATAGAGAACATCAAAGAATCCAGCCTCTTGTTCAATCTGGAGATAGTGGGATGGGTAGTCATAATCATTACAGATCTTCTGGTATCCTGGGCTCTATATGCTTTTCTTAAGCCCACTCATAAGAAACTAGCCCAAATCGCAGGACTTGCCAGAATCATCTATACGGGAGTACTTGCATTGGCAGTTTCAAATCTAATCAATGCAAGTTTAATGGCAAAAAGTACAGTATCACCTCAGTCAGCTTCGCAGACAATGTCTTCAATAGCAAGCTTTGAAGCAACCTGGTCCTTTGGCCTGATCATATTCGGCCTACATCTCTTGCTGGTGGGGATTGTTGCTCTTAAGGCCACTCATATACCAAGACTCTTTAGTTACCTGCTTATGGCTGCAGGGATAAGTTATTCAGTGGTTCATCTTATGAATGGATTCTTTCCAGAGCTTGAGAGCATTAAAAGCATGCTTGAAATGGTACTGAGCGTCCCAATGTTTGTAGGCGAAATTGGTTTTGGAATCTGGCTGTTGCTAAAAGGCAGGAAATACCATAATATCAATCGTCAGCCTCTTACTTCCTAGAACCTTTTCTTTATCCTGCTAAGGGACTCAGGTGTTATACCCAGGTAGCTGGCCAACTGGTGTTGAGGAACCCGGTCTATCAAATCAGGCCTATTCTGAAGCAAAGCCTTGAACCTGTCCTCAGGCTTTGAGGCAACAAACCTGGCAAAACTGTCATTGACTTCACCCACATTGGCTTCAATCATCTTTCTGATCATTGCTTCCATTGCAGGATTGGCATCGTAGGCACCCTGATCAGGTGACAGTTCCCCAACCACCAGCACACAGTCTTCAAGACAGCCTAAGGAGTATCTAGAGGTCTTGTCCTCCGAGTGATGGTTGAATATTGCTATGAACTGTTCCTCTGTATAGAAGTTGAATGTGTTTTCCCTGCCCTCTTCATCAACTGAGTACTGGCGTATGCAGCCCTTGAGGACAAAATAACACTTTTCAGGGATGTCTCCCTGATGCAGAAGGATTGTTCCTTTTTTGAATGATTGTAAGTCAACATCCTCAGCAATGCTTGTCAATTCAGAATCGGGAATTTCTGTGAATCGCTTCATATAATTTATCAATATATCCTTCAATATGCTCACCTCACCTGTCAGAAATAATTGTTCATTTTATGTATACCTATATACTAGGATATAAATCAATTTTACTGTTTATTAATTCCCCTAATTTGGATTACTCACAGTAGCATTGATCTTGTTAGTTACTCATCAATTAGTTTATATAAGGAGGTTCTATAAATTGGATCCGTTTTTCTATATTACAGTAATGCTTGGTCTTGCACTTCTATTCCTATCTGTTATGTTCCTGTATTTTTCATATGTGAAAAAATCAGATAATGAAGTCTTAAAAAAAGAAATGGAATTGGAAGAAAAGAAGATAGCACTGGAAATGAAAAAACTTGAAATGAATGAAGATGTCCAGAACAAAACTGAAAATACGCAGTTCTAATCCATAAATCAAATTTAAATCAAAGACCATAGTGAATATCCCTTCATTACCTTCACATCAATCTCTACTGGATACTCGCTATGGTCTTTCTATTTAGCACTTCTTTTACTGACTTTATTGCCACCTAAATTGATGCAATTGATCCCTTAATCATATATAATGGGGTTAATGAAAGACCTATTTTCACATGTGCATCTTTGAAAGGAGTGCCTACTATGTTACCTGGATACAAAAATCGCATTTATAGCATCTTACTGGCTTTTACCATTTTTCTTTCTTCAATTGCCACTGCTACAACACCTTCCTATGCTGCAATCTTTAAGGATGTTGACAACCACTGGTCAAAGTCCTATGTTGAAACGGTTTCAGACTACGAGGCAATCACAGGCTACCCCGATGGCACCTTTAAGCCAAATGAAACAATTAAAAGAATCGAATTCATTTCACTGATTGTAAATTCTCAGGGAATCTATGTACGAAGTCGTAAAAGCGGAGAATTCTGGGGACAACCCTATGTTGAGGCTGCAATAAGAAGTGGCCTTATAGGCTCGGATGAATTTGGGAATATGGATGAATCAGATCTTGTCAGGAACATCTCCCGTGAGGAAATGGCTAGCATCGTTGTTAATGCCTACACAGAAGCTGGCGGTAGGATAGATTCCACAGACCTTCACAAGGCCAGTACAGGCTTAAGTGATTTTGATGAGGTTTCTACCAAATACAGGAAGAACACCATTGCTTCTGTTGCTTTAGATCTTATTTCAGGCTATCCAAATGGTACCTTTGCTCCCAAGCAGAATGCACTCAGGGCAGAGGCAGCTGTCATATCCTACAGATTGTTGGTTAGGCAAGGCATCATTCCTGATGAAAGTCTTCCAATCAATGTAACCATTTCCAAAGACAAGCTTCAGCAGGGGGATATGCTAAGAATTAATGTCTACCATGCGAACAATTCTTCAGATTTATCTCTGGTTCAGGACCTCTATCCTGGTTTTAGCTGGTATAGTTCAGATGGAGTGATTCATGGATATATTCCAACCAACTACCACACTTCAACTGGAACCCATAATCTCAAACTTACGGATCAGAGAACAGGTGAAGTGGTAACAAAGAACGTACAAGTGGCTTCCAGAGATTTCAGGGTTCAGTACCTTACGATTGACCCCAACATTGAAGCCAGCACTAGGAATGATGAGGCATACGCCCAGTACCGGAAATACTTCAATCCATCCCGTGAGGTTTCCTCACCAGTGAAATATTACTCGGAACCATTCATATTGCCCACCAAGGGCAGGATCACCACTGAGTTCGGGGAAACCCGGACCGTAAACGGTGCCCCAACAAGCTACAGACACTCTGGGCTGGACATTGCAGCACCTACAAACACTGATGTGCTTGCCACAAACTCTGGCAAGGTAACCTTGGCCATGCATCTTACCCTGACAGGAAACAGCATTGTCATAGACCATGGAGAAGGCCTTTTCAGTGTATACTTCCATCTGGAGAAGCTGAATGTATCACAAGGGGATATGGTTGAGCGAGGCCAATTGATTGGTGGAGTTGGCTCAACAGGATTCTCCACGGGTCCACATCTTCATTTCACCATGTCACATTACTCAACAAATGTGGAGCCTGGATATCTCATCTACAGCCAACCGGTTACTAAAAACAACTACCAGGAGCTTATGAGATGATTTTCCAGTTTGAATAGTCAATTCTAAAACAGATAAACTAAAAATTTGGGACATGAAGGAAACCACCTTCCTATGCATAGCCTTGGGAATAATGGATGCCTTATGTCCCTTTTGTTTGTATTTTTATGGATTGCAATGGTGACAATATTCAGCTGGTGCAGCTTTCCCCTTTGGATGCAGCTCCTCATGCCTATGATTGCATCTATGACATTCAAGTACATGCTTCAGGGTCATATCTCCCGGGGTTCCACATATTTCACAAGGTAGTCCCGGTAAAGATTCCTTTACTGTAAATCCTGGGGCACCACATTCGGGGCAGAAATTAAGCAGCTTTTCCAATAGATCCTGAGTTGCTTTTTCGATGTTCTTCATCCTTGTTGGATTTGCATATGCTCTCATGTCAGTTTCTATAAACACATTACCTGATTTGGAGCGCTTCTTGCACAAGTCAAAGGCTTCCCCAAGCTTTTCTAAGCTATTTATATCCTTGATAATGTGTCTGGATTTTGCATTTTCAGGTCTGATTATCAAGTAGTGCTCTGGAAAGCCTGCTTTTTCAGCAAATTCAACAGCTTCTTCCATACTTCTTATGGTCTTGTGGTCGAAGTTTGTATCCGAGCTTTCATGGACACCATAGATTTCAAACCTATCCCTCTTGTCATACAACAAAACCAGCTCAACATTCCAAGGTATTGGCACAATTGGATGCAAGCCAAAGCTACCCTCGCTGGCTATGCCCATATCCGTCTTGGCTCTTCTCATTCCCTTTTTTATCTTTAACCTTGCTGTTTCAAGCTGAGATTTTCGTCTCTTAACTTCCCTGGAAAATGAACCCAGTCTATCGGTGTCAAAGCTACTGTCAGTTACCAGCTCACAGCCTGTTTTATTCTCTAGAATAGGCTTTATGACTGATTCCTTTCCATGCTTGGTTAATAGAACTATTTTTCTGCCCTCATATATTTTCAATTTATTCAGCACCACCTAAGTATTAATTTTTTGATGTGTTAATGCACCCTTTTTAATCATTAAAAAAGCCAATAACAATCCCCATGCATGTGATTGCTATTGGCTTACCTTTGGACTGGTCCTTAACCCTTCCTTACGTCTTCCAAATCTATTCATTTATTGTTTCTTCAAGATTTCTATCTACAATTACTACTATGATCTTCTCGCCTGTCTTAGTGCTGACATCAGAGTGAGTGCTTATAACATTCACATCAATCACAGACCTGATTGCATCCTCCAGGCCTTCTCGGGCATTTTCAAATAGTGCAGTCCTTAGCTTTTTTATTAGCTCTATTCCATCACGACTTTGAGCAAGATTCTTTTCAGAGGGACTTAAAAAACCCTTTAACCTTATCATTATCATGTCCTGAAAAATTATGGTCCTTATCTTCTCCGGGCCACGACCCATCTGTTCAATCTCAAACTTACTAATTGCTTCGCTTATTCTCGATTCAATTTGTCCTTTTGTCATGAACATCATCTCCAAGATATTGAAATCTTATAGTCAATATCGATATTGTGGAATTATTACTCCCCACAACAAATAATAATACCATATCCGTGATGTTATTTCAATCAGGTTGGCATCCTCTAATATTTATATGACTTACAGCACTTAATATAACTCCAAGTTCTACATAGTAATCAAATTTGCTTTCTCTTTGATTAGTTGGGTCAAGGGTTGACCCATGTACTTCACGTCGATATCCATTTTTTCAAGTTCCTCCGTGACCCCCTACAAATCCGAACAGGCCCTGCAGGCTTCAATGCCACTTCCCGATCCTCACTTGTCCACAAAACTGTCAACTTTTCGCTTGAATCCAATGACTTCGCCATTCTAAAAACTCCTTTCACCTATCCTGTTAGATTATCTGTATCAAATATGCCTTTCAGTTTCTACCTAGATGAGTTTGCCCACCAAATTAGACACTCTATCCTTCAATGGCAAAATCCACAGCTGCCCTTGCATGAATCTCAGTTGTATCAAATACCTCAATATCCACATCCTTATCCCTGATCAGCAGTGGAATCTCTGTACATCCCAAAACAACACCTGTTACATCAATCGCAGCTGCTTTGTTGATTATCTCAACATACTTGCGTCTGCTTTCCGAATTAAAATCACCCAGGATAAGTTCATTGTATATTATGTCATGAATGACCTGCCTGTCTGATTCAGCCGGGATAATAACCTCAATTCCCATCTTCTCCAATTTTTCCCGGTAGAAGGTTCCCTCCATTGTGAATTTGGTCCCAAGCAAGAGAACCTTCTTCACACCCCTCTTCAGGATTTCATCACCTGTGGCTTCAGCTATGTGTATCACCCTTAGACCAGTACCCGCCTCAATATCAGGTGCCATAAGGTGCATGGTATTAGTGCAGATCACTATGAACTCAGCACCAGCCTTTTTCAGGTTCTTGGCCTCATCTACCATCAGTTCTGTTAGCTTTTCCTCTTTCCATTCTTCTTTGGATTGGTCTTTACTGAATCATTCGCCCTTTTCTCTCTTCTTACCTTGCCATTCTTTGCTTGCTTGCCCTTCTGTCTAGGTTCATTTGATACAGATGGTCTGGAAGCGGAAGGTCTCCTGTTTGACCTTTCCTTTGGCTTTATGGTAGTGTCCACAAGTGGGAAAGGGTGATCCTCTACTTCCTCTATTGTCCTGGATGTCAGTTTCTGAATTGACCGAAGCAATGGTTTTTCTCCGTAATCGCAGAATGATATGGCCTTGCCCCCCAAACCTGCCCGGCCAGTCCTTCCAATTCTATGGACGTATGTTTCAGGTACCTCAGGCAGGTCATAGTTTATTACATGCGAGAGCTCATCAATGTCTATACCCCTTGCAGCTATATCCGTTGCAACCAGGATTCTGGTTTTTCTTTTCTTGAAATTGCTAAGTGCCAATTGTCTGGCTGTTTGAGACTTGTTTCCATGTATGGCTTCAGTGGTAAACCCTGCTTTTGAAAGGGATGCAGCGATTTTGTTGGCTCCGTGCTTTGTCCTTGAAAATACCAATGCCGAATCAATCTCCTTATCCTTCAATAAGTGAATAAGCAAGTTGGTCTTATTTACCTTATCCACTGAATAGACCCTTTGCTCAATTATTTCAACTGTCGAGGACACCGGTGTGATATCTATTCTGACTGGATCATTCAGTATTGATTTTGCCAACTCACCAATTTCAGTTGGCATGGTTGCTGAAAAGAACATGGTCTGTCTCACCTTTGGAATAAAACCTATTATCTTCCTGACATCCTTTAGCATACCCATATCCAGCATCATGTCGGCTTCATCCAAGACAAAGTATTTGATGCTCTTAAGGCTTACAAATCCCTGATTAATAAGATCCAGCAATCTCCCGGGGGTTGCCACAAGGATGTCCACACCGTGACCCAATTGCTTGGTTTGTGGATTCTGACCAACACCACCATATATAACCAGAGTCTTTAATCCAAGATTTCTTCCGTAGGACCTGAAGCTCTCCGAAATTTGTATTGCAAGCTCTCTTGTTGGTGCAACTACCAGTGCCCTTATTTGTCTTTTCCCCTTGCTTGACTGCTTCTCTGCATGTATTCCCTGTAGTATGGGAATGGCAAAGGCTGCAGTCTTACCTGTACCCGTTTGAGCGCAGCCCAGCAGGTCCTTTCCCTTTAGCAGCTGTGGTATGGCCTTTTCCTGTATGGGGGTAGGCTCCGAATACCCTTCAGTCTTTAAAGCCTTCTGAATTGGCTCAATTAAATTTAGTTCCTTGAATGACAATATAACTTCTCCTTTGATATGGCATTAAGACTTGCTATCTGTATTAATACATATATTATTTGATTTACCTGGCTTCCAATTGTTTCATGCAATGCTGAACCATTATATACCATATATGGGTTTGTTGCAAATATTCCTGAAATCAAGGCCCTAATAGCATAGTTTCCAATCAAAATAAAGTGGATGGTCCTACTATGATTGCTATTAATCATGGCAGTGTGGTAAAATAAAAGAGTGAATATTTTGATATTTATCCACTTAAAGAGAAGGAGGGATTTTTTTGAAACGTGTAGAAACCACTTGTGGTTATTGTGGTTGTGGCTGTGGGATTTATGTGAATGTGGCGGATGATGACACTATTCTTGGCATATCACCCAGCTATAACCATGTGGTAAGTAAAGGTAAGCTCTGTTCAAAAGGGTGGCACGGTTTTGCATTTGTAAGAGATTCAAGACGTCTAACCAGTCCCTTGATACGTCAAAGCGACGGGACATTCAAGGAGGCCAGCTGGGATGAGGCATTGGATAGAGTTGCAGAAGGCTTTAAGAATGCCATGATAGATGAAGACAACACTGATAGGATTGGAGTAATCTCCTCAGCCAGGTGTACAAACGAAGAGAATTACCTAATGGCGAAACTGGCAAGAGCGGGATTAAAAACCAGCAGTATTGACCATTGCGCACGCCTCTGACACAGCCCTACGGTAGAAGGTCTTTCTACCTCATTTGGAACTGGCGGTGCAACAAATACAATGAACGACCTTAGTGATGCTGAGATGATCCTGGTCATAGGATCCAACACCACAGAGCAGCATCCATTAGCAAGTACAAGGATATTTGAGGCATTGGATAAAGGTGCAGAATTATATGTGGTTGACCCTAGGAAAATCCGACTCACTGATTTTGCCCATGGCTATGCACCCATTGAACCGGGTACAAACCTGCCCATGATCAATGCAATGATCCATGTAATTATTGAGGAAAATCTTATTGATGACGAATTCATCAAAAACAGAACCGAAAACTACGAAGAAATGAAGGAATCAGTAAAGGATTGCACTCCGGAATGGGCTGAGTCCATTTCCAAGGTCCCTGCTGATACCATTAGACAATTTGCCCGTAAATATGCGACCACCGACAAGGCAATGATAGTCTTCACCATGGGAGTCACACAGCAGACAACCGCGGTCAAAAGCATACGAGCACTTGCAAACCTTGCAATGATAACCGGCCATGTGGGTAGACCATCCACAGGCATCAATCCATTGCGTGGCCAGAACAACGTTCAGGGAGCTGGAGACATGGGTGCACTACCTGATTTCCTACCAGGCTATCAAAGACCTGAATGGCCCCAAACCAAGGGACACTTCAGTAAGATATGGGGAGATTTCTCATGCCTTAGGGGAAACAATATCATCCAGATGTTCAACCTCATAGATGAAGGTGTTATGAAGGCCGCTTACATAGTAGGGGAAAATCCGGTTCTGTCAGACCCGGACCAAACCCACACAATGCATTGTCTTGAAAAGGTCCCATTCCTGGTTGTTCAGGACATATTCTTCACTGAAACCGCTGAGTATGCAGATGTTGTCCTTCCTGCAGCAAGCTTTTTGGAAAGGGAGGGAACATATACAAATACCGATAGAAGAGTACAGATGATCCACAAGGTAATAGAGCCTATCGGGGATTCAAAGCCTGACTGGGAGATCATTGTGGAAATCATGAAGCGAATAGGCATGGATGCAGATTATGATGGCCCATCAGACATTATGGATGAACTTAATGAGGCAGCAGAAATCTATGGTGGAATCACCCATGACCGCATCAGGGAAGTTGGTCTTCAGTGGCCATGTCCTACCAAGGACCATCCAGGCACCCCTATCCTTCATGTCGGAGAGTTCAAAAGGGGCAAGGGGCTTTTTACAGTGAATGATTTTGAGTATATTGGAGACCAGAGAAGTGAGGAATACCCTTTCATACTTACAACAGGAAGGGTTACCCACATGTACCATACAGGCACCATGACCCGTAAGGTTTGGACCTTGGCTTTGGAATACCCTGAAGGATTTGTTGAAATACATACAAAGGATGCCAAGGAGCTTGGAATAAAGGATCATCAGCCTGTAAGGATCACCTCTGCTAGGGGAAGCATCGTGGCTCCGGCCTTGATAACAAACCGTATAAACGAAAAGACCCTTTTCGTTCCCTTCCATTTTGCAGAATCACCGGCAAATAGGCTAACGGGACAAAATCTGGATCCGATAATTAATATTCCGGCATTGAAGGTATCTGCCGTAAGAATCGAGGTGGAATAATGGAAGCAAATAGACTTTATACAATAAACAGGGATGACCTGGACCAGGTTCTGGACATCTGGAATCAGGATAGTTCAGTGTATGTACCGGTTGGCAAGGGAAGGGACATTCAGCTTATGCCTCTAGGGGAAGGCGAAAGGACAGAGGACTACATCAACCTGACCCTTCCAGTAAAGGAAATGGTGTTTGAACAAAAGGAAGGCCTTTTCAAGTGGACCAGGGATGAAGAAGGGATAAGAGTGGAGGGACTTTCCCACCAGCACTCAAAGGACAGGATACTCTTTGGAGTAAGGGCTTGTGATACATATGGCGTGGCATATACGGACAGGTTCTATCTTGGAGAGTTTCCCGACCCAAATTACAAGTCAAGAAGAGCCGAGACAACAATTGTAGCAGTTAACTGTCTCAAAGCTGGTGAACACTGCTTCTGCACATCGGTTGGCACAGGTGTGTTCTCCACAGTCGGACATGACCTGGCCTTGACTCCTTTTGACTCCTACTACCTTGTGGAGGTTGGAACTCCTAAGGGACAGAGACTGATAGACAGGGTCCAATCATTCTTCACGGAAACCCAAGAAGAAATGCTTAATGAGAAGAATGACCTGAGGAAAAGGGTTGAGGAAAGCTTCCCCTTGAAGATGGACCTGACAAACCTTTGGGATGACATGGCTAGGACCTTCAACGCAGACTTTTGGCTGGATGAGGCACATGCATGCATAGGCTGTACAGGGTGCACCAACGTTTGTCCAACCTGTACCTGCTTCAATGTAGTTGAGGAAAATACCGATGAAAACCACGGTCAAAGGGTAAGATACTGGGATTCCTGCCAGATTGACCACTTCACCAGGAATGCTGAACACCACAATCCGAGGGATGCTGTTTCAAGGGTCCGTTACAGGATTTATGACAAGCTGAAGTACATTGAGGAAAGATTCGGCTACAAAGGCTGCTCCGGCTGTGGAAGATGCACAGATGTGTGTCCAACCTATATAAGCATAATTGATATTATTGGGAAAATCCAAAAGGCTGCAAAGGAAAATCCTGAGCCACCCGCAATACACCAGATCACAAAGATCCGTCATGAGATTATGGACCGTGAAATAAAATCACAAAACGGCCTTTTCTCACCTGATGTTGCAACAATAACAAGGGTCAAGCAGGAAACACCTGAAATAAAGCGTCTTTTCATGAGGTATGACGATCCTGAACTTCACAAGAACTATGAGCATAAGGGTCAGTTCTTCCAGGTAACGGTATTTGGCGAAGGGGAGGTTCCCTTATCCATACCATACGGACCAGAAATGACTGATGAGCTGGTTTTTGACTTTAAGAACGTAGGGTCTGTAACAGAGAAACTCTTCCAGATGAAGGAGGGTGACAAGGTTGGCCTCAGAGGTCCATATGGACGAGCCTTCCCTTACGAGTCACTTAAGGGAAGAAATCTTATCTTCATAGGCTCTGGGGTTGCCATGGCACCGCTCAGGACAATCATCGAGCCGGTTATGGCAAACCATGAGGATTTCAAGGATGTCTATGTAATGGCCAGCGCCCTCAGGTACGAAAAGCTCCTCTACAAGGAAGAGATGCTTGAGTGGGCCAAGGTTCCCAACCTTACTGTCAAGTACGCCTTGAAGGACCCAACAGATAAGGTTGATGCATATAGTGGTTATGTTAATGACCTCCTGCCTGATCTTGACCTTGACTGGTCTAACACTACGGCGCTTCTGTGTGCATCACCGGAAAGGATCAAAAAGCTTGCCAGGGACCTGATGGATCTTGGAATGAAACCGACAGACATACTTGTGACACTTGAAACACATATGCGGTGCGGCGCAGGAAAATGCGGTCACTGCAAGGTTGGAAGCCACTATATGTGCGTTGACGGACCTGTCTTCAACTATGAGGAGATGATGGCACTACCAAATGAATATTAAAAGCATATAGATAAGAGGCTCTGCCACTCATGATCTGAGTTTGGCAGAGCCTTTCTGATTATTATTTCTTTAACTAACCGTTTCTTGTTACGGCATATGAATGCCTGACCTGACTTGTCTTGTAGAAAAGACCCATTACAGCAGCTACAATAAGGATTGCAGCAGATACGTAAAATGCCATTTCATAAGATCCTGTAGCATCTGCAATTCTCCCTCCCAGGATCGGACCGAAGACACCTCCCGCTCCCCATGCAGAGAACATGACTCCATAATTGAGGCCAAGATTCTTTGTACCATAGTTATCCGCACAAGCTGATGGGTAAACTGAAAGCATCGACCCATAGGCAAAATAGATCATCGCCGCTGCCATCAAAACAGTTGCAAAGCTGTTGAGCTCATTGAACAGGAACAGAGCCAATGCCTGCAACACATATAGTATGGACATTGTCTTGCCTCTGCCAAGCTTCTCTGATATGACTCCTGCCATCGGTCTGCCCAGTGCGTTGGCAATTGCTGCAAAAGCCACAAGCTGCAGAGCGGCGCTTTCGCCAAGCATTGTCTTAACTATGGGCTTTAAGCTTCCGATTGTCATAAGACCACCTGTTGCACCTGCAAAGAACATGAACCAAAGCATGTAGAACTGCTTTGTCTTAAGCATCTCCACCACAGTCTTGTCTTCAACTGGAGGTTTTGCATCCTTGCTTGTTGAGACCACAGGGTTCTCAGGATTCTTGACAAGCTGCGCCAGTGGCAACGTCATAAATAGGAATATGACACCCATTATTCTGAAGGAAGTGAATACATCGTACCTTGATAACAGGAAATTACTGAGAGGCACAATATAAAGAGTTGCAAGACCAAATCCTCCAACGACGATTCCCGATATCAAGCCCTTCATCTCAGGTGGAAACCACTTGAGTGCAGGTGGTGTAGTTGATGCATAGCCAAGGCCAATTCCAGCTCCTGCCAATACCCCAAAGGAAATGGTTAATCCAAGTATGCTAGTCATTGAGCCTGCCAAAATACAACCCAAGCCTATAAGCAATCCTCCAATTGTAACGACCCATTTGGGTCCGATTTTGTCCTGTAGACGTCCCGCGGGAATCATTACAAGTGCAAACATTATAATTGCCACTGTATAAGGAATGGATGTTTCAGTATTGCTCCACCCCAAGGTTTCCTGAAGCTTTCCCGCGAAAATGCTCCAGGCGTAAAGCACCCCAAAGGCCAGATTAATTCCAGCTCCGGCTGCGACGACTATCCAGCCTTGTTTATTTGATTTCAAATTTTGTCCCCCTTAATGGTTATTTAACTCTCCAGCGTATTATTATAGCCTATTTGAACTACACATACAATCATATAATTCACCAATTTAACTAAAGAGGATTCTGAATCAGAAATTATGCCATAGTTGGTGTCTGTACCTTTGCCAGGGCCTGGTCCAGATCTGATATCAGGTCCTCAACATCTTCAATTCCAACAGATAGACGAACCTGTCCATCATATATCTCCACAGCTTCCCTTTCTTCTTTTGTCATATCGAAATGACTCATTGATGGTGAGTGCTGAATCAAGGAATCCACATTGCCAAGGCTTGTGGCAAGACTGAAAATCTTCACATTGTTCAAAACCGTCTTTGCTGATTCCAATCCACCCTTTATGTTAAAGCTCATCATCCCACCAAAGCCTCTCATCTGTCTCTTGGCCGTGTCGTGGCTGGGATGGCTCTCAAGTCCTGGATAATACACCTTGTCCACCACTGGATGTCCATCAAGATACTCCGCCACCTTCATGGCATTCTGACAATGACGCTCCATTCTAACCGCCAAGGTTTTCATCCCCTGCATTATGGTCCATGCTGCAAAGGGATCAAGAACAGCCCCAAAGCACTGCATAAATGGCATCCTACACCTATCAATCAGCTTCTTGCTTCCTGCAATCACACCAGCTGTAACAGTTCCATGTCCGTTCAGATACTTGGTGGCACTGTGAACCACCAAATCTGCTCCATGAACCAATGGATTCTGCAGATAGGGGGATGCAAAAGTGCTGTCAACCACCAGGCGTATCTTTGGACTATTCTCCTTCAAGGCTGCAATTGCTTCAATATCTGTAATCTTCAACACCGGATTCGCCGGAGTCTCCACATAGATTACCGTCGTGTTGGGTCTGATGGCTCCTTTTACCGCTTCAACATCGGTTGTATCAACGATGGTATAGTCCACACCAAAGTCAGGCAGTATCTTCGTAAACAAGGCGAAGCTACATCCGTAGATTACATCTCCGAAAATCATGTGGTCCCCAGCTTTTACCAGGGACATCACTGCTGTGGAAATGGCTCCAAGCCCGGACCCTGCTCCCAAAGCCGCTTCCGCTTTCTCCAAATGGGCAACCTTCTTTTCAAACTCGTCAACCGTAGGGTTTCCAAACCGGCTGTATACAAAACCCTGATCGATGTTCTGATTAAGCCTAACGGCCTCATCATAGTTAGGTAATATATAGGTTGAAGTCTGATACAAAGGACTTACATGGGATCCGGTGACCGGGTCCAGTTTCTGTTGTGCGTGAATCACCTCAGTATTTCTTCTCATAACAATTCCCTCCAAGTCTTATTTGCATCCTACACCAAGATTTGCTTTCATAGGTTTATCAGATAGCATTAAATACGCTTCTCTACCAATAATCATGGTCAGGCGCACTAACCTCCATTGTAGGTGATTGATATGGGATTGTCAATAAAGAAATGTTGAAATTCCGGGAAATAATAAGCTTGATAACATAGAATATCCCTACCGCAATATTTTCATCATTATTACGGTAGGGATATCTTGTTTAATCCATATTTCTGGATTTTACATTCTATTATTGCAACTACAGATTATTGTAATACTCACTTGATAATATGCTGTACATCGATGCGTCAACTATTCCCTTGTTGCTGAAATCAGCCTGCCGCAAAGTCCCCTCATATTTCAAGCCGCACTTTACCATAACTTTTCCCGAGCCTGGATTGTTGGGATCGTGTTGAGATTCTATACGGTTAACCCCCACTTCCTCAAACAGGAAGGGGATAATTCCAGCGAAGGCTTCCGTTGTGATACCCTGTCCCCACCATTTGCTCCCAATGCAATAACCTATATGCACAATATCCAATCTTTCATTTCGATCAACCACACTTATGGTCCCGATGGGTTCGTCTCCAAGTTCCTTTAATACAATGGCCCATTGGTAAAATTCCAAGTTTTCATAGGATCTTATCCAATCACCCACCACTCGCTTGGTTACATCAATTGAAGCGTGTGTCGGCCATCTTAGATACTCTGTAACCCTCTCATCACTTGTCCAGTTATTGTAGGCAGCCTGGATGTCATCCTCTGTGAATCTTCTTAGAATAAGTCTCTCAGTTTCCAATGCAACAGTACCTAAATGTTTCATGTCTAATAATCCCCCTGATGTTTTACTAACCTTATCTTAGTACTGGAGCCATCAACACCTTACCTGTCCCTCTGAAAACATTGACCAGACCCTCTCCTGAAGCAGCAGATCCCATTAATGTCTTTCCTGATCTTTCAACGGTAAACTCCAGGCTTCCTGACCAGGCAATTGCCATATTACCATCAATTTTCAATTCATCGTTATCCAATTCGATCTCAATTAACTCTTCCCTCGGTACATGGGATTCAAGGGCAACAACCCCACCTCCACTGAGACCAAGATTGAATAATCCTTCTCCACCCAAAGCTGCAGAGGATAGGTTTGACCTCATCACTGCCTTGTGCTTCAATCCAGAGTCACAGGCAAGAAACAGACCATCCTCAACTACCATTGAACCGTTCCAATCATCCACATCAATAAGTAGAATATGCTTATAGGTTGGTTCCAAGACTAATTTACCCGATCCCGTGTATTCAGGCTTAATGGCAGATTCATTGGTCACCTTTCCTCTGATGGCCTTTCCGAACAAATCTCCAACGCCCTTTAGCCCTGTCGTAGCTTTTACATTCCCAGCCATCCATTGCATTGCTCCTGCCTGGACAGTGATATCTGAAATACTGACATCACATACAACCTGTCTTCTTCTCACATTCATCTGGGAAGCAAAGTAAGCTACTTGAGCAGTTTCATGATTCACACTCAAATCTTTCTGATACTCCAATACCTTAAAAGCACCCAGTTCCTCCAAAATCCTTACATCATCATTGTCTTCAAAATTCTTGATCCTGAACATGTTCGCATCCTCCTTTTTCCTAAAAAAGCTAGCATTAGGCTACGCATAATGGCTTATTATTTGTAAAAAGCATTAAAATACACTTTTGATCCTTTGATCCGACTCAAATCGGGTATGTTCTACAAATCAATTTCAAGTAATATTGGGGTATGGTCTTGTCTGGTACCTGAATCAATCATTTCAGACCTTTTAACCTTGTTTGCAATACGGTCACTTACAAGCCAATAATCAATTCTCCAGCCTGAATTATTGATCTTGCTGGTCTTAACCCTCTGTGCCCACCAAGTATAGGTATCTGTCACATCACCATGCACATGCCTAAAGGTATCGGTAAAGCCCCTCTCCAAAAGATTTGTGAAGCCTTGACGCTCCTCGTCGGTGAATCCAGCTGATCTTCTGTTGTTTTCTGGATGAGCCAAATCTATCTCCTTATGGGCTACGTTGAAGTCACCAGTTGCTATAACATACTTGCTCTTATCAAGGTCCGCAAGATAGTCTGCATACTTGGCATCCCAAACCTGACGTTCCTCCAAACGGTTCAAACCATCCCCTGCATTGGGTGTGTAGACTTGGGTCAGGAAGAAATCATCAAACTCCAATGTGATGATCCTACCCTCATAATCCATTGTACTAGGCGCGCCAATTTTCGGATGTGTAACAGATGGCTTCAGATCCTTTTTGTAAAGAAACATTGTTCCTGCATACCCTTTACGGGCTGGTTCAACTGAACTATTCCAGACGAAATCATAATCAGCAAACATGTCCTTCATGATTTCCACATGCTTCTTAGTGGGACCCTTGGCAGGCAGCTTTGTTTCCTGCAAGGCAATCACGTCTGGATTGTGGTCTTTAATTATATTCAGTACTTCTCTAGATAACAATGCTCTAGCTGAATCACTTGTCAGTGCCGCATTAAGTGAATCGATATTCCATGAGATTAATTTCATTGTTTCCCTCCTATTATTTAATGGTTATATCTCAGTTTTCCTTGATTTAGCAACAAACTTATAGATATTGTACCACATTAGAATTTGCCTAACAAACCCACATTTTGACTAATGATTTTACACTAGAAAAAAGCAATAGGCACCCTATTGCTTTCTTATCATTATATATTGCTTTCTTCTACTCCTAAACAAAAATTCCCAACTACTTCTGGTCCTTGTAGCCTTCTCTTAATAGCTTGTATTCTCCCGTTTCAGTATCTAGGTCATAAATGTTAAAGTTTGTCTTTATATCAAAGCCTTCAAGGTGTGTTGCCAGGTTGATGGATGCAGAACCTTGGTCTCCGCTGGTTATCCTATGAAATACATTTGTAGGCCAGGTTACTAGCCCGCCACCTTCCAGTATCCTTTCCCCATTATGCTCAATATAGTCAGGGGTTATGGTGAACCTTTCAATCTTTCCGTATTCAGGCTTGTATAGCTCAACATATCTTGGACACTTAACTGTCCTCTTCACTCTTGGCTAATGCCTTCAATCAAACTATACCCTATTTATCATGCCCATATCCCTGGAAGTGTTTTTTCTTGAGTGTAATTGATAACCATCCATTCCTTTAACCCAAATGTCATCTCCTAAATAAAGTTGATAATCCCATATGATATCAGGGAGGTTGCTGCTGCAGAAAAGGTTCCCCAAGCCAGATCCAGCAGTGTAAGCTTGACAGGCCAATCCTTAAGTAGGGCAAGGTTTGTGAAGTTATAGGTGGAGTACATTGCAAAGCCTAAAAATCCACCGTATCCCAATGCATATAAAATATTTTGCTTTTCAAGTGATGGATTTACAGCAAATACCAAAATGGCTGCAGCATTTATCAGATAGAAGAAAACTGCTGCATGTAGTTTGGCTTTCTCTGCCATAAGATGACCGATCTGATTCCGAAATAGCTTGGGAGCTATGAAAACATGCCAAAACATGTCCACAAATATTGATACACCTAGAATGACCAAGTATCGAATTATCATATTCTTCACTCCTTTATTTTCTAACATTCAGAGTATCCTAAAGAACAACAAGAAAAATAATGCCGGATTCAATGCCTAATCTACCAGGTCCTTGACTGAAATAGTATTTACAGCCAACCTTAAAGGGTATAGATATATACATAAGTATTTATACACAAGGAGGCCAAGTATGTCAGAGCATGATTTATCCCAATTTGAAAGCAAGCTTATAGTAAGAAATATCGAGAGTAAGGATTTTGACGAAATAATTGCATTGCAAAAGCTATGCTTCCCTAAGATGATACCTTGGGAAAGAGATCAACTATCAAGCCATATTAGAATATTCCCAGAGGGGCAGATTTGTGTTGAGTATGATGGAGTCATTATTGGTTCAAGCTCAAGTCTCATAATCAATTTTGATGAGTACAATGAACAGCACTCCTGGGATGAGATAACGGATGAGGGTTATATAACCAATCATGATCCTGATGGCTACAACCTGTATGGAATGGAAGTAATGGTCCATCCTGATTATAGAAACATGAAGATAGGAAACAGGTTGTATGAGGCAAGAAAGGAACTCGCTGAAAAACTGAATCTAAAGAGCATAATAATTGGTGGAAGAATTCCAAATTACCATAATCATTCCTCAGAGTTAACGCCTAGACAGTATGTCAATGAGGTTATCAGACATAACATCTATGATCCCATACTGACCTTCCAGCTTAAGAATGGCTTTGTACTCAAGAGGATAATTAAAAAATACCTTCCTGAGGATAAGGCTTCCTTGGAATATGCAACATTGATGGAATGGTCCAATATTGAGTACCAGGGAAAAAGCAAGCACCAGTTCAAGACAGCCTATCCTGTAAGAGTCAGCGTTATTCAATATATGATGAAAAAAATCAACTCCTTTGAAGAATTCGCTCACCAATGTGAATACTATGTTGATGTCGCTTCAAACTATCATTCTGACTTTGTGGTTTTCCCTGAAATATTCACCACCCAGCTGCTTTCCTTTGTTGACCAGGATACACCCAGTCAGTCAGTTAGGGTATTGACAACATTCACTGATAGATATCTGGAAATGTTTACACATTTTGCAGTTAGATATAACGTAAACATAATTGGTGGTTCCCACTTCGTGGAAGAGGATGGCAAGATCTACAATATTGCATACCTGTTCAGAAGAGATGGTACCATAGAGAAGCAATACAAGTTGCACATAACTCCAAACGAGAAGCAATGGTGGGGAATCTCCACAGGTGATGGAATTAGGGTGTTTGATACTGATTGTGGGAAAATTGCCATCCTGATATGCTATGATGTTGAGTTCCCTGAACTTGCCAGAATAGTTACCGAGAAGGGAGCAAACATAATTTTCACTCCTTTCTGTACCGATGAAAGACAAGGCTACCTAAGGGTCCGATACTGTGCTCAGGCAAGGGCGGTAGAAAACCAGATATACACCGTTATTGCAGGAACCGTTGGAAATTTGACCCACGTTGAGAACATGGACATCCAGTATGCCCAATCAGCCATATTCACACCTTCAGATTTTTCATTTGCCAGGGATGGAATCATGGCTGAATGTACACCAAATATTGAGATGGTAATAGTCGGGGATCTGGATTTGGAGCTGCTGAAACGTTCAAGAAAATCAGGTACGGTTACTCTTCTCAGCAGCAGAAGAGATGACCTGTACGAACTGAAGGAGAGAGAAAAGATTTAGTCGACTTTTGTAACGAACCAATTGCCGAAATTGTTGTATGGATTGTTGTAATGGTCAAAAAGCCCGTGAGAGCCTGCTTAAGAAGGCTCTCACGGGCTCAACTTATGTTTTGGTATGGGTTTAAATGGTTCACCGGGTCTATTTTCAGTCATTATACCTATATTATCTTCAAATTAGTTCCTCATGGATTAACCGTTCCCATATCATTTAAATCATCCCTCTATTTGAGACCTTTTTATCGCTCCAGCCAAGACTCTTTGCCCAAATACGATAGCTGGAAGCCTCTTCCTTATCTTCTCCCTCATAGATGGTACCAAGCATGTCTGCAAATCCACTTAATCCACCAACATCATCAAGCAAGGATATTCCCTCTTTATATATACAGACTGGCTTGTGTTTATCAAGAACAATATCCTTAGCCACTGTCAACTCATAATCATCGACACTGTTTTGTTCCAATAGGTCTTCACAATCCTTATACTTGGTTATCTTAACTATCCAATTGTCTCCAAAATCATAATTATAGAACAACTCTTTGGTTGTGGGGAACAGGCTGTTGGAATCAAGTTTTTCTCCCTGGGCAGCAAGAACCTTATTAACCTCCAACCTTTCCAACAAATTTTCTGTACCAGTCTCAAGAACAATTGATGCATTCATTTCAGCGATTGTAAGATTAACCAATGCAGCTTTCTTGATTATTTTCATTTCAGTATTCTTATCCCTTTTCACTCTTTCCATATAGTCCCAAAAAGGCTCTCTTACTTCTACCATCTTAAATCGGTCCAAAAGTTCCTGTACATCTTCCTTTGCCACCTCAGGGTACTCCATCTCCCCTGCAAAATTATAAGGTCCTGTGTACTTTTTCTTAAGCCAAACCTTAAAGCTACCACTATCATAATCATCATCCCAGAATAGATCTTCTTCACCCTCAGATGGTGGCTGAAATAATGTCCCTACCAAATCAGCCCATCCTTTAACAGTGTCACCAGTCAATTTGCTGTAGATTTCTTCCGGTAAATAAAACCTTCGCAAATGGGAATTTTGCCATCCGAATAATTTCTGAATTGCATAGTGAAGATTGTGAAGTGGCATATCTGAAGGTATAAGGATATCTCTAACTATAGAATCACCACTGATGGATTCACCGTATCTTTTCAGCATTCGCTTCTGATAGTCAGATAGGTTTTCGTCTTTCAACTCCAATCTAAGTCGCACTGGAGTAGTTTCGTACTTAGATGTAAATATATTGTTTTTCATCTTATCTTCCTTTCTACTAAAATTTAACGGAAATTGCTACAATCGTGATTCCAAGAAAGGGAATACCATAGGGCTATTTCCTATCCTTGTAATGCTCTGATATCTTCAAGCTTTAGAATAGAGCAAAAGGATTAGGTGAATCTGGATCATTATAGGACTCACAGTCTTCCATCCATGAGTCCATGTTGCATTTTATCGTATCAATCAACTCTGTGTAGTCTGATTTCTCAATATGTCCTCTTTCAAACATACTCTTATAGAATTTCTTTATACTGGCTGCATTACTTCTTATTGAACTTGGAGTGGACCACATACATTTGCGAATAAAGAAATATCCAAGAAAATCATTTATATAGAAATCATTCGTTCCAGATACCATCTCCAATGGTTCCTCCCTCAGAAGATATGTATTTATATAAAATTCAACGTTGTTATAATGTCTATTTATGGTTTTTTCTTTAAGTCCAGCCTTGGAGAGGTCCTCAATAAATTCCTCCAAATAGACTTTATTCCTCATTTGAATTTCATTGCACTTTTGCTCATAGTCTTTATAAATCATTTCGTACTCATTATAGTTCATCTTATTTTTGCTCCTTTCTATCAACTGGTAAACTATCAGCCTTACAACTGGACATATAACTGCACAGAAGGCCTGGAAATGGATTTGCTTTGTTATATGTTGACCGGGACAAGAAACCTGTCCCTTTGACTGTGATACCCTTGCCTGTGCCGGCTGAAACTAACTATTTGACTTTGCGAAATATATAGTTTTCAGCCTCCAACTTATACTTGGGCCCTTTCATTTTCTCCTTGACCTTCACCAAATCAACATCTTTATTTCTTGGCAATACAAAATAATCCTCCAGTTTTGTCTCAATTATTCTACTGTTAGTTTTTACAACTCCAATAAACCCAAAATCATCATCAAATCTTGCTAAAGTCGCATCTCCATGACTATCATTACACAGCAATATGCCACCTGACTTTAAGTACTTTTTTGTTGCTTGTCCAACAAAGCCTGCATATTGAGAAATTATCAAATCAACAGATTCAATATCAAGTTCTTCTGTGTAGTCCTGACCCAAAAATTCTATTTCACAAGGTTCCCCATACTCTTTATTCTCATCAATATATTTTTCAATCGATTCCATATTCTTAAAGAATCTAAACGCCCCCTTGAAGTTATCAACATAAACTACCTTGTGTATAACCAAAGATGGTGTAATATCAATATGACTTCCTGGGTACAGGGCGCTTTCTATGCCATAATTCTTGGCAACTATTCTATAGAGTCCTGTTCTATTGCCTATCTTGTCTCTGTATTCATGGTATTCCTCAATAATGTTTGCTTTTTTCAATAGCATTACACCTCACTTTTCCTGTAGAGTCTGCTTCATATTCTCCAGGATATCCAGGGTCTTATATCTTATCAGTATACCACAAGCCTAGAATATTTTCTTCGTACTTTCAAGGTAATTGTAATGCACAAACTCGTTCAAAATCTTTGCATTGTTGTTCAAGAGGAGTGATCCTAAGTGTCTATTTGGACTGGAACAAATAACCTCTCCCATTGTTTCCTCTTTGATACAATACAGTCAGGCTCTATTCCTTATCTTTTATCAACCGTTGTCAAAAACAAAAAGTGCTTCATGGCCTTAGCGATTCATATTCTTAGTCATTTGGGAGTTCTTCAAACTTCGGTACTTTCTCAAGCTCCGTGTCCCAATTTGCTTTGCTTGCATAATAGATATGCCCTTGTGGCCTTATGCTTATATCGCTGTCGAGGCTTCCTGCAGGAACAACCAGCAATTTCCCATCCATTTGAATATTTGGTAAAGCCGATCCGCAATTAGTACAAAAGCTTTTAATATGTCCTTCTGACTGAAAATTGAAGGTTCTGGTTCTTTCTTGACCAGACAGCCACCTTAACTTGGCTGTGGAAGAAAACAGGTTGGCCGCATGGGCCGATCCTGTATCCTTGCGGCATCGCTTACAATGGCAAAGATAAAAATTTTCAAAATCTCCCTCAATTTCGTAAGTAACTTCACCACAAAGACATGATCCCAAATATTTCATAAGCAACTCCCCCATCTTTATAAACTCATCGCTAAATCAATAAACCTGCACTTTAATTCAAATTATACCCTTCTAATCATATTGAACTAGCATTTACATCCCACACAATCTGTTTATCTGAACTGGAATAAAACACCTTCCCCTTGTCCACTTCTCTAATGCCAGCTACTTCTTCTTTTTCATTCCATCTAATCCAGCCCCAACAGCTACTCCTA
>Ga0224486_100139_pt1 | contig 33908 bp, 29 predicted proteins | sample TexhydDE_CT_test_FD_172013 | JGI IMG/M metagenome (GOLD analysis project Ga0224486, IMG submission 172013) | Fracking water microbial communities from deep shales in Oklahoma, United States - hydraulically fractured wells DE_CT_test ... | reverse complement strand
ACTTATTCTGATGCCTCCTTTTGTTGGGTTGTTTTTAACCACTTCTATTATAGCAGGCATTCAGAATAAGTGCTCTCTTTTTTATAGATTTCTTTTTCCCCACCCCAACATTTATTATAGAACCAAAATTATAAAAGATGTTTACTTCCTAAACATCACCTGCAATAAAGATGGCAAAATGGCAAAAAGCACAATTGACAAGAAAAATTGTTTAAACATATTTATGCCTGAAGAAGCAAATGATGAAGGTTTTGCAATGACAAGTAGTTTCACGTGCATGCTTTTAACAGATTTAATGCTGCCACACATAGAACAAATTGAGAGCAAAAAAGACCTCTTTGAAAAATTAGCAAAAGAAGCAGAGAGAATAATAGAAGAAGAGGCGAGGATAATAGAAGAAATATCAAAAAATGACTATGACAGATTGATATACTTGGGCAGTGGCAACTTAAAAGGATGTGCTGCAGAAGCTGCATTAAAATCTTTAGAATTATCACGAGGGGAAGTCAATACTAATTTTAACACCCCTTTAGGATTTAGACATGGCCCTAAATCTGTGATAAACGATAAAACACTTTTAGGATTTTTTGTATCAAACAATCCTTATACACAAAAATATGATTTGGATCTCATAAAAGAAATAGCAAACGAACCCGGTCAAAGAAAATTAATGGCTTTTTTGCCGACAGATATGCAAATAGAGGGAGTAGATTATATATTCAAATTGAGACAGGACTTTACCAATATAGAAGAAGCCTATTTAACACTTTTATATATTATTTATGCACAAATGTTAGCTTTTTATAAATCCTTGAGTTTGGGAATAACACCTGACAATCCAAACCCTGAAGGAAGAGTAAATAGGGTTGTTAAAGGTGTAATAATTTATGAGTATGTTTAACTTAAAGCCATGGAGAAGTTACTCCGTGGCTTTTTATATCTTCGTAAGCCAAATGTTCTATAGGTTTTACAATTCTTGACACAAAAACTTATTGGTTTACTTTTGGGCAAATAATTATGATACCGCTGATACAAGTCGTTGGTCTAGGTATTATGACTATGTCAACGCTTTTCGCGTTGATCTTTGGTGGAAAATTACCTTTAAAGGGAGATTGGTGATGTATTTGATAAATGTCCTAAAAACTTAAAAATAGGTCCCATCTGTAGATTTTTATAATTACTTTGTTAAAGTATAATAATAAAAAAGAAGTATTATGACAGAAGAAGGAAAGGAGGGATGAAAAAAAGGATTTATCAAAAACTATTTGAAATACTTCTTATTAATGGAAGAGTAGAGGATAAATTTTAGTTCCTTAACTAAAAAGAGACAGAGAAACCCCATTTTTAATATAAAGTCAAGAGGGTATTACCTATTCACGGATTAATCATTCTGATTCTGAACTGGAGGAAAAACTGATAAAATTGTTGATCTTATAGCTGTAGCTTAACAAGGAAGCGGAACTCTTATGTGATTCAATATTTAGGCCTAGTAAAAGGCTTGGGTACCAGGTTGTAAGGAAATGGAATTGGCTTTGGTTAAATTGTATTGAAATTATGTACCTCACAGCATTAATAGGGGGAAAAGAATATATCAAAGTATTGGGCAGTTTAGGGAAGAGTAACGCCTTATGTCTGCGATAATAGAGAACCAGGAAAAGTGAAAGTATGGTTAGATGAAAAACAAGACAACAGTGATGCACTGTATATAAACATTTCGCACTGACAAGTCTCAAATAACTCAAATAAAAAAGAGGGGGATGATAATTATGGTTTATAAAAAAGCCAGGATAATTCTGGATAAGGATTATAGGATTGGAAGTGTTGACAGTCGCATATATGGTTCTTTTATTGAACATATAGGGCGAGCGGTATACGGGGGTATTTATCAACCGGACCATCCTAATGCAGACGACATGGGGTTTCGCAAGGATGTAATTGAATTAGTTAAAGAATTGAAAATACCCATTATTCGCTATCCCGGTGGGAATTTTGTTTCTGGCTATAATTGGGAAGATGGTATAGGACCGAAAGAAAAAAGACCTAGGCGGCTGGAATTGGCATGGCAATCTATCGAAACAAATGAGGTGGGTGTGAACGAGTTTGTTCAATGGGCAAAACGTGTGGACGCTGATGTAATGATGGTGGTAAACTTGGGCACTCGTGGGATAGAAGAGGCACGTAATTTAGTCGAGTATTGCAATCACCCTGGGGGCACGTATTGGAGTGATCTTCGAAAAATTCACGGATATGCTGAGCCTCATGGAATAAAAGTATGGGGGCTGGGCAATGAGATGGATGGCCCATGGCAGATAGGGCACAAGAACGCGCAAGAATATGGCAGTATTGCACGCGAAACTGCAAAGGTTATGAAAATGGTGGATCCTACTATAGAGCTAGTAGTTTGTGGTAGTTCGTACCGCAAGATACCAACATTTGGCGAATGGGAGGTTACAGTTCTGGATCATACGTATGAGTATATTGATTACATATCACTTCATGCTTACTATGGCAATCCAGATAATGTGGGAGATTTTTTAGCTCAATCACTAGAGATGGAAGAATATATAACATCAGTGGTATCTATCTGTGATTATATAAAAGCTAAAAAGAGAAGCAAGAAGACTATTAATTTGTCATTTGATGAGTGGAATGTATTGAATATGCCTCTAAAAATGCAACGCTGGACTATAGCACCGCCATTATTTGAAGAAATATACACATTTGAAGATGCATTGTTAGTCGGGTGTATGCTTATTACCTTGTTAAAACATGTGGATCGTGTAAAAATAGCTTGTCTAGCTCAACTTGTAAATGTACTTGCGCCTATTATGACAGACAACGAAGGAAATGCATGGCGCCAGACAATTTATTACCCTTTCTTACATGCATCCACATATGGAAGGGGTTGTTCATTAAAAGCGCTCATTTCATCTCCAGTTTACGATAGCAAAGATTTTGGTGAAGTGCCACTACTCGAAGCTGTGCCTGTGCTGAATGAAGACTGTGGTGAACTTACTATATTTGCAGTAAATAGGGATTGCCAGGATTCACTGCTCTTGGAATGCGAGATGAGAGGTTTTGAAAGTTATAGAGTTTTAGAACATATTGTACTTGAGAGTCAAAATCTAAAGGCTGCCAATACTAAAGAAAATCCTTTTAATGTTGTACCTCACACTGGGGGCAAAACGGTAATTGAAGATGGAAAAGTAAAAGCGAGTTTGCCTAAGTTATCTTGGAACGTTATACGGCTCACGAATCGGAAAGAAGATAACGTTTAGAAGTGTTTTAAAAGTACTGCAACGAAATTCGGGAGGGGAATGAAAATGGAATATGGACGGTTTAAAAACCCTGAGGCAATGGATAGAATTGCTCCTTTTTTAAGTTGGAATGATAAATTAGATAAGGAAGAGATTAAAAGACAGGTAAGAGAGATGGCAGAGAAAGGGTATGGGGGCTATTTTATGCATTCACGAGTGGGGCTGGTCACAGGTTATTTGTCAGAGGAATGGATGGAAATGGTAAGAACCTGTGCAGAGGAAGCAAAAAATACTGGTGTATATGCATGGCTTTATGATGAAGATAAGTGGCCTTCCGGTTTTGCGGGTGGTATTGTTCCTGAAACCAATGAAGAATTTCGAAGTCGAGCTCTTGTTTTGATAAAATCTAGTGAAATTACCGAAAACGATACAGTTCTACTTGAAGTGGAATGGGAAGGGCAAAGGTATAAGATATGTAATAGAGTACCACTCTTGGGAGATTTATGGTTTTTATGGTTTAATGGTGCAAGTTATGTTGATCTTATGAATCCTGAGGCGGTAAAAACATTTATAAAGGTAACCCATGAAAGATACAAAGAAGCAGTAGGAGAATATTTTGGTAAAGAAATACCCGGTATTTTTACTGACGAACCCTGTTATCTTTTTGTAGGAGCATACGATGTACCAGCGGTACCATGGTCTGAGTATCTGCCAGATTTCTTTAAAAAATTGAAGGGATATGATATAGAAGAGCACCTCAAAGAACTTTTCTTTGATACTGGTGATTATAAGAAGATAAGATTTGACTTTTATGATGCTGCTACAAGGCTATTTTTAGAAAGCTTTACAAAGCAGTATTATGATTGGTGCGAAAAGAACAATCTAAAAATGACAGGACACTTCATGGCAGAAGATGACTTGGTTTATCAGACACAGTGGATAGGTGCGGCTATGCCTCATTATGAATTTATGCATTGGCCAGGTATTGATAAATTAGAAAGGAATCTACAACAATTAGTAACAGTAAAACAGGTTTCATCTGTGGTTGATCAGCTTGGTAAAGAAAAAGCTTTGTGTGAAGTATTTGGAACATCTGGGCAACAGGTAAGCTTTTATCATCGTAAATGGATAGCTGATTGGGCAGCTGCATTAGGTATAAGTTTTGTTAATTCTCATTTATCGCTTTATTCTATGAGGGGTGAGAGAAAAAGAGATTATCCTCCAAACCTTTATCATCAACAACCTTGGTGGGAGTTTGAACGGAAATTTGCCGATTATATTGGAAGAATAAGTTATGTAGTATCTCAAGGAAAAAGGGAAGTAGATATTCTTGTTTTGCACCCCATAGCAAGTGTGTGGAGTGAGTATTCACCTTTACACAAACAAAACGGTTTTTCTGTGGAAAATAGCACATATAATAAGCCTTTTGAGTTATTATCCAAAATGCTAATGGAATTGAAATTGGATTTTCATTATGGCGATGAAATAATAATGGAAAACCATGCAAAAGTGCGAGATGGTAAACTTATTATCGGTCAACATCAATATTCTACAGTTATAGTACCACCTTCTCTTACACTTAGATCCAATACTGTAAAACTTTTAAGAGAATTTGCAGAACAGGCAGGAGCAGATAGATTAATATTCATAAAACCTGTACCTTCTCGTATAGATGGTATTTCTGGAGATATGAAATTGCCTGATGGTGTAATATATGTGAATTCTGTAAGAGATGCTGTGGAAATAGTGGATAAATACTATAAAGACAGAATTCAAATAATAGACAAAAGGACAGGGAAAAATGCACATAAAATTTATTGTCATGTTCGTGTATCAGAGAAAGACAAAACTGTATTTATTGTAAATACAGATGAAAAAAGAGAGATTGAAGCAGTAATATCATTGCCAGGAGAAGAACAACCATATCTTTTAGATCTTATGAGAGGTGAAATTTTTACAATACCTTCAACAGTTAAGGACGGAAGAAGAGAAATCTCTGTTAAATTCTACCCTGCGGGGAGTATGCTACTTTATTATACCGATGAAAATGTCAATGTTCAAAAAGCTCCAAACTATTTAGATAGTGGGATAGCCTTTACAGATGATGACATTACTTTAAAAGATTTAGTAATTACAGTTGATAATTGGGAGGTAAATTTTTTAGAGCAAAATGTACTGCCACTAAATGATGTCACACTTTATTTAGATGGTAAAAAAGTATTAGAAAATGAGCCTGTAGCAAAGGCATGGCATCAGCACTTTTACAAAGCGGATGATGGAACACCTTTCAAAGCAGAGTATACTTTTGAAGTCATAAATATACCGGAAGGAGAAATATTTGCAGTTATAGAAGTAGCAGAAAATTTAGATAGAATTACCATAAATGGCATAGAAGTAAAACCATTAAAAAAGAGAGGAGAACTTGGGGCTTTTGATCCTAACAAGAGCTGGAAAGATGTAAGTTTTACAAAAGTACCTTTGACTGGTTATGTTAGAACAGGAGTTAATAAACTAATCATTGAGGGTAAAAAAATAAACAATATCACAGGTCCAGGAACACATACAAGAGTTAAAGATTTTAAAAACCACTTTCCTACAGAGGTAGAGACAGTGTATATAATTGGGAATTTTGCGGTTATAGATTTTGACAAAAAATATTTTGTAATTGATGGTAAAGTCCAAAAACCAAATTATAGGAATTTAACTGAGTCAGGTTATCCATTTTATGGAGGAAAAGTAGAATTTGTTTCTCGAATTGAATACGAAAAAAGGCATGCAAAGATTTATTTAGGCATAGAAGATGTTAAGGCTGCGTGTATTCAGCTATATGTAAACGAGAAATATGTTGGTGTTAAATACTGGGAGCCATATATATTTGATGTTACTGAGGTATTAAAAGAAGGCGGAAATGAAATAAGAATAGTGGCTGCGACTACGCTATTTAACTTGATGGGACCTCAGAGAATAGCCGGAATATTAGAGGATGAGGGTGTTGGACCGTATAGTTTTATAGACTTTTCCAGATGGACAGAAAAATATACATTGCTCCCATTTGGAATAGGGAAAGGGGTATTATTATGTAGAGAAGGAAGGTGAATTTCAGATGCTAGATTTTTCAATTGAAAAGAGAGTAGAGGAAATGTTATCAAAAATGCCACTCGAGGAAAAAACTTCTTAATTAAAGTCCTATATTTGTGATGGTTGGACAAATTTTATCAAAAAAATACCGGCAGATAGATTTGACAAAGAGGATTGGAAAGTGCTTTCTGAACTTTTCTTTACTCTTTTATCAAAGAAGCCTGAAATACTGCAGAAAATGACAATTGCAGTAATAGAAAGAGAATGGAAGTCAAAAGTCTTAATTGGCGATAATAAATTGGCCATAGGTCAGATAGGTCTTATTCTGCGACCCTATCCACCGCGCGAGAGTGCAGAGTTGGCTAATGAAATACAAAAATTTATACAAGAAAACTCAAGTTCAAAAATTCCAGTACTTATTCACGATGAGGGCCTTCATGGTTGTATGGCTAAAGGCTCTACTATTTTTCCTCAATCAATAGGACTCAGTTGTACTTGGAATCCTAATCTCATAAAGGAAATGGCAGAGGTAATAGGGAAGGAAACACGGACGCGTGGTATACATCAGGTTCTTTCTCCTACTATAAACATTGCCAGAGATCCGAGATGTGGCAGAACGGAAGAAACATACGGAGAAGACCCATACTTGACTTCAAAATTTGCAGTAGCATTCGTTGAGGGGCTTCAATCCCAGAGGGTGATAGCAACTCCTAAACATTATGTAGCTAATTTTGCAGGAGACGGTGGAAGAGATAGCTATCCTATCCACTTTAGCGAGAGGTTAATGAGGGAAATTTATCTAAAGCCTTTGAAGCGGTCGTCAAAAAAGGAAAAGCTTTCTCTATAATGTCCGCCTATAATTCTTATGACGGCGTACCTTGCAGTATGAATAAATGGTTACTGACCGATATATTACGAAAAGAATGGGGATTTGAAGGATATGTAGTTTCTGACTATGGAGCAATTACAGGTCTTCTTACAAAACATAAAGTTGTTTCTAATAAGGCTGAGGCAGCGAAATTAGCTCTTGAAAGTGGGTTGGATATTGAATTACCTATTTCAGAATGTTTTGAAAGTGTTGAAACGTTAGTAAGAGAAGGGAGACTTTCTCAAGAAATTTTAGATAACGCTGTAAGCAGGATACTAAAAGCAAAGGTATGGCTTGGCCTTTTTGACAACCCATATGTTAATCCTGATTATGCAGAAAGAGTTAATGACCATCCTTCTCACAGAGAATTAGCATTGCAAATTGCAAGACAGACTATAGTTTTGCTTAAGAATGAAGACAGAATTTTACCTCTAAGCAAAGAAATCAAAAAAATAGCAGTGATAGGTCCAAATGCTGCTGTTCCACGTTTGGGAGGCTATAGTGGTTACGGTGTAAAAATTGTAACTCCTTTAGAAGGGATTGAAAACAAAGTTTCAAAGAATGTGCAGATTTATTATGCGAAAGGTTGTGATTTGACAGGCTCATCAAAAGACGGATTTGATGAAGCTGTAAAAATCGCGCAGAAATGTGATGTAGCAATACTCTTTATGGGAGATTCGGTACCAGAGACTCAGGGAGAAGAAAACGACAGGCATAACCTTGACCTCCCAGGTGTACAGGAAGAGCTAATAAATGCAATTTGGGCGACAGGGGTACCAATAATAGTTGTACTTATAAACGGAAGCGCTATTACAATGACAAAATGGATAAACAAAGTAAAAACCGTAGTGGAGGCGTGGTATCCAGGCGAAGAAGGAGGCAATGCAATAGCGGATGTTTTATTTGGAGACTATAATCCTGGGGGAAAATTGACGTTGACATTTCCTAAACATGTAGGACAATTGCCCCTTAATTATAACCACAGGCCCAGTGGGAGAACTGATGATTACAATGATTTGAGGGGGAGACAACCATTATTTGAGTTTGGATATGGCTTGAGTTATACAAAATTTGACTATAGCAATGTGAAAGTTTTCAGAAGGAACTCATGTGGGGATTTTTATTTGGAAATAAGTTGTGATATTGAGAACGTGGGAGATTACGACGGGGATGAAGTGGTGCAGCTTTATCTTAGAAAGGAATTTTCAAAAATCGCGCGACCAATGAAGGAATTAAAAGGGTTTGAGAGAGCAACTCTAAAAAGAGGGGGAAAAAAGACAGTTGTTTTTAAGCTAACGGAGGAAGAACTAGGTTTTTATGATGAAAATCTGAACTTTACTATTGAACCTGGGAAATACGAAGCTATGATAGGAGCATCATCAGAGGATATAAAATTAAGGGTGTTTTTTGAAGTTTAATAGGAAGATGAATATTTGTTGGTAAAGCAGTTAATTTTAGTTAAGATAGGAATTATAAATAAATCAAAAAGGGGATGAGAAGGGGAATAGTTAATTTCTGCGTATTTAGAATTATCAAAATCAGAGAGCAAAAGGAGTACCTGATGATATGAGTCCCAGAATAATTAATTTGAAACGCAATTATCTAGATAATCCATTGGGTGGGGAGATAAGGCATCCAATGTTAAGCTGGATGTTGTTGACAGAGGAGAGAGGGCAGTACCAGACTGCTTATCGGATTCTTTTAACAAGTACAAAAAATTGCTGGAAGAAGATATTGGTGATATATGGGATTCTGGTGTTGTTAGTACAGATCAAACCGTTAATATAATTTACATAAGGAAAGAATTGAAATCGCGTCAGCGATATTATTGGAAAGTGAAAGTCTGGGATAAAAATAGTCATCCTTCTGCGTGGAGTGAAATAGCATACTGGGAAATGGGGTTGTTTGATGAAAATGACTGGTATGGTGCGCAGTGGATAGGTGCGCCTCCTTCTATTGCAAACGCGGATCCTTCCCCGGTTCCTTTATTTCGGCGTAAGGTTATATTAATAATTAAATTTAAAAAGATCTATAGCATTCAGCACGCGTTTACCAGTAATCGAGAATGGTGCGTAATAACAAACCCCATTGTATTCGATGGTATAAGAAATGGCGAATTTTATGATGCGCGACTTGAAAGACCACGTTAGAATGATGTAGGGTATGATGATGAGTGGGAAAATGCGGTTGTAGTACTTGGATCAGGCGGAATATTAAAGTCTCAACAGATGCCCTCGAATCCTGTTGTTGATACAATAGTTCCAAAGAATGTAAAAGAAGTGAGACCGGGCGTTTATGTATATGACCTAGGGCAAAATATTTCAGGCTGGGTTCGAATTAAACTCGATGGACCTGCAGGTACAACGGTGACATTGCGATATGCTGAGAAAGTAAAAGAAGACGGAAATATTAACACTTCTAATATTGATGGGTTAGTAAAGAGCGGAGAGTTTCAAACAGACAAATACACTTTAAAAGGTGAAGGTACAGAAATTTGGGAACCACGATTTACTTATCACGGTTTCCAATATGTTCAAGTATCAGGGTTTTCAGGAAAATTGACATTAGACAATCTAAGAGGAAGAGTTGTTCATACAGATTTTGAAATCAAAGGTGAATTCAGTGTGCGGCAAAGTGGTCCAGTCTAACCAATTACATAGGTATTCCTACCGACTTCCCTCATAGAGAAAAAATGGATAGACAGGAGATGCCCACCTTTCGGTTGAACAATTATTGCTAAATTTTGTTCCAGTTACAGCATATTATATTAGATGTCAGATTTTCAAGATATACAGAGGAAAAGTGGCCAATTACCAGCTATTGTACCTACTGGAGGGTGGGGATATAACTGGAGTAGAGGACCCGTATGGGGTAGTGCAATTATGTTAATACCGTGGTATATATAGTTCTATTGTGGAGACAAAACAATATTGGATGTATAAAAAATAAATAATAATAGAATAAAATGAAGAAATTATGTAGATTTTATGACCCAGTATGGCAACAGAGAATATTGTAAAATTTGGATTAGGAGATTAGTGTCCTCTGACAGGTGGCCCAACAGCTTATATATGTTCAGTTGCATTGACTGATACAGCTTATTACTATATAGATACCCATATTTTATCAAAACTAGCTTCAATATTAGAAAAAGAAAAAGATACGCAAAAATACAGGAAGCTTGCGGAAGAAATAAGAAAAAGTTTTCGTAAAAAAATTTTTAATCCAGAAACAGGGAAAGTAGAAAATAATAGCCAAACGGCTTTATCTTGTACTCTATACCAAGGGCTAATAGATAATGGAGAAAAAGAGGAAGTTTTGCCTTAGTTGAGAAAGGCAATTGAAAAGTCAGACAAACATATAGATTGCGGAATATTAGGTGCAAAATACCTTCTCCATGTTTTGACTGAATTAGAAAAAGCGGACCTAGCTTATGATATAGTTACACAGACTACTTTTCCAGGATGGAGATGGTGGATTAGTCAGGGGGCAACTACATTATGGGAAACATAGCCAGGAGATGTGTCACGCAATCACCACATGTTTAGTGATGTAAGTGCATGGTTTTATAAAGGATTAGCAGGAATAAATCCTGACTCCGAAATGCCAGGCTTTAAGCACATAATTTTTAAACCCCATCCTATTAAAGACCTAAAATGGGTAAAAGCCTGGCATGAATCAATGTACGGTAAAATATAATAGTATGCAACATAGAAATAGATATACCTTTCAATAACACAGGAACATTATACCTTTCCCCTTCTTAATCCTCTAAGTATAAGAGATGGAGGAAAGACTATTCAAGAAAGCGGTAATTTGGAAGTAGAGGGATACAATAATAAAAGGCTTATTATTTCCATGAGTTCAGGGGAGTATTATTTTTCAAGCAGACTATAAAAATTTTTGAATTAAAAAAAGAAGGACGATAGTAATGGGCTTTTCAGAAAAAGCCAAGATAGGTTTAGTTTTTATTATTGATCCTCACCAGAGGCTACATGGCCTTATAAAGGGAGATGACTATGAAAGGGAAAGAAATGAAATAACTGGGTTTTTTAGAAATAGTTTTCCTGAAAACGAGTTCATCGTAAGAATAGCTTATAGCAAAGATAAAGGTGAAAGAGTTGTTAAAAAACTTAAAGAAGAACATAAAGTGGATGGATTTGTATATTACCTCTTAGGAATATGGACAGGAGTTGCATATGTGGTAGCGAAAAGTGGTTTACCTATTATGGTGACACAAGAAAAGAAACAATTTCACGGGTATATCTTCTAGGGTTGGAAATTTTTAAAGAAGGTAGGAGGGGGCAGTTTACGATAAATATTAAAACCATAGTATCTTGTACAGGTGAAGCTTGGGTTATTTCTTTAAAGAAGGAGATAGAAAGAAGGAAATTAATAGGTTTGTAGAAGAACTAGAGAAAATTGGGGTTGCAGGACAAAATTCGAATTAAAAGTTGAAGATGCTGAAGGTATGTTAAGTAATTGGCCTAATGGAGCAGTTTCATATTTCAGACTTTACAGGGTTTTGGTGTATGGGAGCTGGATAAGAGAAATTGAGGATTTAGCGAAACTATTGAATATCGATGTTGTGTGGGGATAGAAGAATTAAACAGGTCATATAGGTGAGAGGTGTTTCTTAAACAGAGGAGGCAATTTTTCTGGAGAATTGTCAAGAAGTAATAGTTAAGCAGAACGAAAAATGAGGGAAAATAAAAAATTGATACCAAAAGAGAGGGTTATTTATGATATTGAAAAAATTTGACGGAAAAAAGTTTTGTTATTATGTGGAATTTTGCTCGTTGGAATAGTACTTCTTTTTTCCTTCATATTTCAATACCATAAATGCAATTATAACGCAGAAAGTGAAAAGCTAGGATATGCTATTTGCATGAAAGAAAATACTTATGAGAATACAGAATGGAAGCAAGTGGCAGAAGTATTAGAGAAAAAGTATCAGGAATTATATGACGTTAAAATTTTTCTCTATAAGGACTTTGTGAGTGAATTAAAAGAAAAACTTTCTCAGTTTATGCCACGATATGTTTGTTTTGTTATGTCTCCAGAAGATATAGCTTCCTATAGAGGGTTTGTCTCTGTTGTCCATGAAATGCTTAGGGAACTGGATAATGACCCTTACGGAGATGCTATTTGGGGGATTATTACAGGGTATGATGTTGAAGATGCAATCAAAATGGCAAAATACGACAAACCTTTGATTCTCGAAAAGGTGTTGTCCGGATGCGGAGCTGCATTTTTCCAATATTTTTGCGAAGGAAAAGGTTTTGATGAGACAAGACAAGGAATAGGATATATAAAAACTAAAGATGGAGGAATTGAAGAATGCAAGGTTTCTCCAGACGCTACAGAGGAAATAGTGAAAGAAATAAACAGCAATCAATACGACTTTATAGTTACCAGTGGTCATGCGACCCAGCATGACTGGCAAATAGGTTATACTTTTAAAAGTGGTCAGTTCCGGCATAGAGAGGGGCAGCTTTTTGGTTGGGATACAAATGGCAATAAATACAATATTAATTCCACAAATCCAAAAGTATATTTTGGTGTAGGAAATTGTCTTATTGCTCAAGTGGATGATAAAGATTGTATGGTTACTTCCTGGATTCATTCTGGGGGAGTATATCAATTCTATGGATATACCGTTCCCACGTGGTATGGCTTCAGTGGTTGGAAAGTTCCATGGTTTTTTATGGATCATGGAAATTACCTTACGTTTTCCGAATCTGTATTTCTCACAAATCAAATACTTATAGCCCATTTAGTACAAAAGACCCCGGAAGTAATAAATAATTCCCAGCATTTAAAAGGTCATTTGTATGACAGAGATGCTTGTGTTCTTTATGGAGATCCAGCTCTTGAAGTGAGAATGAGTGAGGAGTGTAAAAAAGCAGCACTATTTGAGCCTTTTTTAGAGATAACTCCGGTAGAGTGGAAGAAGAAAGAATACAGAATTACATTTAAAGTAACAGTAAAAAGAGATTTTGAAGTAGATCCGACAGGTGCAGACGCGGTAGCTACACTCTTTCCCTTCAAAGTAAAGCAGGTGAAAGAGGTAAAGACAAGTGAAAATGTAGTTCCCATAATAACAGATGATTTTGTGCTTCTTCAATTGAAAGGAAAAGTAAAAAAGGGTGAAATAAAAGAGATTAGCTTTATAGCTTCTAAGAGGTAATGATTGCTTAAAAAATATAAGAGAAGGTGATTACTGCTATGATTGAAATTGTGGCTACTACTCTTGAGGATGCTTTGATAATTGAAGAGTGCGGGGTTGACAGGATAGAACTTGTGAGTGCTCTCTCGGAAGGGGGAATAACACCAAGTTATGGATTGATAAAAAAAGTAGTTCAAACTGTTAAAATTCCTGTAAATGTAATAATAAGGCCTCATGCAAGATCATTTGTATATTCAAAAGAAGAAATTGAGATTATGAAAGAAGACATACGAATTGCTAGAAATTGCGGGGCGAATGGAGTAGTATTTGGAATTTTGGATGAAAATGCAAATATACATATAAAATTTCTTGAAGAGTTGTTAGAAATATGTGAAAATTTAAACTTGGAAGTGACTTTTCACAAAGCAATAGATAAGTTGGCAGACATAGTAGAAGGGGTAAAGATTCTATCTCAATATTCTTCCATTAAAACCATTCTGACCTCAGGGGGTAAGGGAGATATCGTTTGTAATATTCATAGAATAAAACAAATGATGAATCATTCTGGACACATTACAATCATGCCTGGTGGTGGATTGACTTTTGAAAACATTGAAAAAGTTGCAAGAGCAACAGGTGCGAGGGCTTTTCATTTTGGAACAGCAGTTCGACAAAATAGTTCTCCTAATGGAAAAATTGACAAAATAAAATTAACACGGATGATTAAAATTATAGAATCTATACGAGAGGAGGAATGAAATAGGGTGTTTTTCGTTGGTGTAGACCTTGGAGGTACTAATATTGTAACTGGCCTAATAAATGAAAAAGGTGAAATAATTAAAGAAGATAGGAAATATACTGAAGCAAATAGAGGAGCTGAATATGTCATAGAAAACATGGTAGAGTCTATAAACCAAGTGGTAAGGGAAATAGGTATAGAGAATACAAGAGCTATAGGATTAGGCATTCCCGGAATTTTAGATATTGATAAAGGAATTTCTCTTTTGGCAACAAATCTTGGGTGGGAGAATATCCCTGTGACAGAAAAAATCCGTCAATATTTTCCTGATGTCCCGGTTTTTATTGATAATGATGTAAGAGTAGCCACTTTAGGAGAAAAATATTTCGGAGCCGGTCGGGATGTTAATAACCTGATTATGTTGACGATAGGTACAGGAATAGGAGCCGGCATAATTATAGACGGAAAATTGTATTATGGAAGTACTAATAGTGCAGGTGAAATAGGGCATACGACGATATTCAAAGATGGCCTCTATTGCAGATGTGGGAATAGGGGTTGTTTAGAAGTTTATGCTTCTGCTACTGGTATTGCAAGAAGAGTTCAGAATTACCTCAAAGAAGGGCATTTTTCTGCTATGTTGGATATGGTTAACAATGATGTGTCAAGAATTACAGCAGAAATAGTTTCAAAAGCCTGTAGAAGAGGAGACCCGTTGGCAAGAATGATAATGGAAGAAACCGCAGAGTTACTAGGTATTAGTATAGCAAATTATATCAATATAATCAATCCGGAAATGGTAATAATTGGAGGAGGAGTCGCTTTGGCAAGCGATTTGCTTCTCGAGCCGTTAAGAAAAGTTGTGAAGGAGAGAACTTTGAAAACTGCGAGTGAAAAAGTAAATATAGTGTTGGCAAAGTTAGGAGATAAAGCTGGAGTTATAGGAGCTGCTACTTTAGCAATGGTAAAACTAGGTGTTATAAAATAAGCTCATAAATATTAAAGTAAAATTTGCGCAAAAAGGAGGAACATTTTGTGGGATGGGCAATTATAGGAACTTGGCAAATGTGCTTGGAAGGGATTGCTATTGCGTGCGAAATAATAAAAAAAGGAGGATGGGCAGGTGATGCGGTAGAAGAAGCTATAAAAATAGTGGAAGATAATCCTTCATACAGGTCTGTAGGATATGGAGGACTTCCCAATGAAAATGGAGAGGTAGAGCTTGATGCTGCATTTATGGATGGAGATACTCTCTCTTTTGGTGCGATAGGAGGAATACGAGATTTTAAGAATCCAATATCTATTGCCAAAAGTCTAAGTAGTGAGAGGTTTAACATATTTTTGGTAGGAAATGGTGCAGAGGAATATGCTCACAAAAATGGTTTTGAAAGAAGAAATATGTTGACAGAGGATTCGAAAAAAATTTGGGAAAAGAGGGTAAAAGATGTTCGTGAAAAAGAGTTAAGCCCTTATGCCGGACATGATACTGTAGGTGTAGTGTGTATTGATCAAAGAGGACAAATGGCTGCGGGCACTTCTACAAGTGGACTTTTTATGAAAAGAAGGGGTAGAATTGGAGATTCTCCAATATGTGGTTCTGGTCTTTACGTAGATAGCGATATAGGGGGTGCGGTGGCGACAGGGTTAGGGGAAGACATTATGAAAGGGTGTCTTTCTTACGAGATAGTTAGGTTAATGGGAGAAGGGGTGTCCCCACAACAAGCAGCTGAAAAGGTAGTATTTGAATTTAACGGGAAATTAAAGAAAAAAAGAGGCAAGGCCGGTGCAATGTCTGTAGTATGTTTAAATAACAAAGGAGAATGGGGAGTAGGAACAAATGTAGAATTTTCTTTTGTAGTTGCTACTGCTGCTAATGGACCCGAAGTGTATCTAGCTAAGCCCATTAATGGGGGGAAAGAAATTGTTATTGAAAAAATCTAGGGAAATTACTTTAGATATATTTTTACTTTATAAAGGGTGAGTTGAAGATGGATATAATTAGAGCCTCCAAGAGATTGTCGGAATTGGATATACAAATTAAAGTTGATAATTTTGCAATAGATATACTTTGGTTTAGAGTGATGGAACTAAAAGGAAACTGGAGGATTGCGAGACACACCCATTCCAGTTTTGAATTTCATTTTGTTTCTTCAGGAAGTTCTTTTGTTATTCTTGATGATGGGAAATTTATAGTGAAAGAAGGAGAGTTTTATGTAACTGCACCGGGGCTATATCATGAACAACGGAATGCAGGAGACCATTATGTAGAATTTAGTATGAATTGTGATTTTAAAAAAATAAAAGATGAATTTTCGGAAACAGACGTTCTTTTTGAGATTTTAAGCGAGGCAAAATGTAGACCGGTAAAAGACTACTATGAAGCAATGAAGTATTTTGAATTAGCGCTACAAGAGGCATACGAACAAAAAATTGGTTTTTACAACAATATAAAGAGTTTAGCACTTATGATAATTACAATGGCGACAAGAGCCATACATCAGAATTGTGCTATCTCATATGATGTTCCACAAAAGTTGAAAGAAGATGACTACAGATTTACTATGATAGAGAAGTTCATAAAGGATAACATAACAACAAATATTACAACCCGGAGTCTGGAGAATTACATGCATTTAAGTGCAAAACAGATAAATAGAATAGTTAGAAAGAAAACAGGAAAATCTACCAAAGAATTTATAAATTTTCTCAAGCTAGAGAAAGCAAAGGAAATGCTAAAAAATACAAACCTAACCGTAAAAGAAATCTCGGAAGCGTTAGGATTTTCCAGCGAGTATTATTTTAATCAGTTTTTTAAAAGAGAAGAAGGCTTTCCTCCAGGACTTTATAGAAGCAATATTCGCTATTCTTAAACATAGTAAAGAATTAAAAAGTAGTGTTTTAAAAACCTTAAAAATAAGTTTAGTTAATAGATTTTACGGGTTTAAAAGTTAATAAAGTAAAAAGAAGAGAGAAGATAGAACATTTCACATAGTATTATAGCAAGAAAGGAGTGTTGATGAGATGCTAAATGTAAATATTGAAAAATACCTAACACCGTACAAACTTGATAGACCTGTAATCACTGGAATTAACGAAAATGTAAGATTTGACAAACTAGGGGTAGATGTTCCATTTGTATTTTTTCATAATGAAAAATTCTATATGATGTATGTAGGGTTTGATGGAAAGGGTTATCAAACAGGGTTAGCTGTAAGTGATGATTTGATTCATTGGGAAAGGATAGGAATAATTCTGGGAAGAGATGCAAATGTAGGGTGGGACAAAACAGGAGCTGCTGGTACATGGATAATTAAAGAGAATGATGAAATAGAACAATTACCCAAATTAAAGAAAATAGACGGCAGGTATTGGCTTGTATATCATGCTTATCCAGGGGAAGGTTATGAGGTGGGAGCTGGAAGGATTGGATTAGCCTGGTGTGAGAATGAGAATCTTTTGGAGTGGCATAGATTAGAGAAGCCTATTCTTGTCCCTGAAGAAGGAGAAGAATGGGAAAAAGGAGGATTGTATAAAGCATGTATAATCGAACAAGAAGGGTTGTTTTATATGTTTTATAATGCAAAAAATATTACAGAGGGATCATGGATTGAGCAAATAGGAATTGCATTTTCAAAGGATTTAATTCGCTGGAAAAGATATAAAAATAATCCTATTATTAAAGTAGAAGAAAGAAAATGGGACTGCAAATTCTGTTCTGATCCATACGTAGTAAAAGATAGGGAGAAGTGGGTAATGTTTTATTATGGGTTTGATGGTAAACATGCTCAAAATGGCATTGCATTTTCAGAAGATCTTCTTAACTGGGTAAAATATCCAGAGCCTGTTTTAAGATATGGGGAGGATGGGGAGATAGATGAAATTCATGCGCATAAGCCAGCAGTAGTTTATTACAATGGAATTTTGTATCATTTCTATTGTGCTGTAAGGAACTACAGGGAAGGAGATCCCACAAAAAATATAAGCAATGAGTTTAGATGTATTTCAGTAGCTACATCTGTTCCAATTTTATAGAGTAAACTTGTATAAACGATTGTCCTAGAAACTTAAAATAATGTCTTATAACCGAATTTTATAACTTAAAAGCTTTTTGTATAATATGAGTACAGGTTTACAAAGAGAGGTTATATTTCACTGAAAGTGGATAGGAAAGTGGGGTATTAAAAAGCGAGAGGTGGAAGTCATGAAATTAGGGGTTAGCATGTGGAGCATTGTCCACGAATATCAAAAAGCAAACATAGATGTAGAAAAATTCATTGATTTAATGCACGAAAACAATGTGGAGGGAGTAGAACTTTTAGACTACTTCTGGAAAGGCAAAGAAAAAGAACTTCCAATGGCAGTAGAAAAAATAAGAAAATACAACATGGAAGTTGCATGCTATTCAATAGGCAATGACTTTGTAATGCCAGACGAAAAAGAAAGAGAAAAGCAAATAGAATACGTAAAACAAGGCATTGACGATGCTGTAAAGATAGGGGCAGACAAGCTCAGAGTATTCAGTGGAAATACAAAAGAAGGAGTAACCTATGAAGAAGGATTGAATTGGATCATAGATTGTTTTAAAGAAGTAGTAAAATATGCAGAACAAAGGGGAATAACACTTGTACTTGAAAACCACGGTCTTTTTGCAGGTAAGAGCCAACAAGTGAAAGAAATAATAGAAAAAGTGGGGTCAGTAAATTTAAGAGCAACGTTAGATACAGGGAATTTCTTTCTAGTAGGAGAAAAACCAGAAGAAGCAGCAGAAAATATAAAAGAATACGTGTATCATGTGCATTTTAAAGATTTTAGAAGATCGCTATCGGGAAGAGGATATAAAGGGTTAAATGATGTGTATTACGAAGGATGTGTTATAGGACAGGGAGACGTAGAATTGGGAAAGATAGTGGAAATACTCAAAGAAGCGGGATACAAGGGCTATTTAGCGATAGAATACGAAGGTCCTGACCCACAAATAGAAGGGCTAATAAAAAGTATAGAATATGTAAAAAAACTACTAGGAAGGTGAAGAAAAATGAAAATAGGAGTGATAATAGACTCTTTTAGATTACCACTTAAAGAAGCCATAAAGAAAGCAAAAGAAGTAGGGGCAGAAGGCATACAAATATATGCAGTATCGGGGGAAATGGCACCTGAAAACCTGACGCCTTCTAAAAGAAAAGAGTTATTAAGTTACATAAAAGACAATGGGCTCGTAGTTTCAGCTTTAGTAGGAGACTTTGGAGGCCATGGCTTTGCCATAAAGGAAGACAATCCTAGAAGGATAGAGGCTACAAAAAGAGTTATGGACCTGGCAAAAGATTTAGAGACAAATGTTGTAACGACTCACATAGGTGTAATACCAGCTGACCCTCACCATGACAGGTATAAAGTACTTCAGGAAGCCTGCGAAGAGCTAGGAGAATATGGGGATGAAATAGGCGTTTACATTGCTATAGAAACAGGTCCAGAAAAGACAGAGACACTGAAAAAATTTCTAGACAGTCTCAAAAGTAGAAGCGTAGCGGTAAACTATGACCCGGCAAATTTAGTGATGGTGACAGGGGATGATCCGGTAAAAGGAATATACACATTAAAAGGCTACATAGTGCATACCCATGCAAAAGATGGAATAATGAAAAAACAGACGGATCCCGAGATAATATACAACTTCTTTGCTGAGGGAGGCATTGGAGATTTAAGATTAGAGGACTATTTTGAAGAAGTGCCATTAGGGAAAGGGCAGGTAGATTTCAAAGCATATATTATGGCGCTTAAAGATATAGGATATGATGGATTTCTCACAATAGAAAGAGAAGTGGGGGATAATCCTGAAAAGGATATAAAAGAAGCGGTAGAGTTTTTGAAAAGGATGTTGAAATAAAAAAATGAAATAAAAAAACAATTTATATGTAAAAATATAAAATAAAAAGCAGAAATGGGTGGTACTAGAGTTGCGTATCAACAAACTAAATAGCTTTCTATTAGATTTGGGTGAGGTGTATACTATGGGAAGACTAAAAGTCGCGATAATTGGTGCAGGTTCTATTGCAGAAATGGGGCATCTCCCTTATTACCAAAAGCATCCACAAGTTGAGTTAGTAGCTATAGTCGATAAAAACTTAAACCGTGCTCAATACCTCCAAGAAAAATATTCTATCCCTAAAATTTATTCCTCTTTTGAGGAAATGGTAAATGATATAAAAGTCGATGCAGTAAGCATATGTACCCCAAATGCTGATCATTTTCCAATTGCTTGGGAGGCGCTAAATAGAGGAATTCATAATCTTGTAGAAAAACCATTAACTACAACATATAAAGAAGCTTTAAAATTACAAAAAATAGCCATGGAGAAAAAATGTGTAGCTATGGTAGGAATGACACATCGCTTTAGAAATGATGTAAAGGCTCTAAAGAAATATGTGGAAACAGGGGAATTAGGTGATATATATTATGCAAAAGCTAAAATTTTGAGAAGGAGAGGAACTCCTCGCGGATGGTTTACAGATAGAGGGAGGTCAGGGGGAGGAGCACTTATGGATATAGGGGTTCATGCCCTAGACCTGGCATGGTGGCTGGCAGGTAGACCCCTTCCCCTGAGTGTAACTGGACATTTAGTAAAAGGAATTGGTCCGTATAGCACAAATTTCACTCATGTATGGAAGTCTGCAATTGATGAAAATAACAATTTAGGCAAATTCGATGTAGAGGATTTTGCTACGGCATTTATCAGATTTGAAAAGGGTCTTGTTATTCATTTAGAAGTAAGTTGGGCAATCAATGGGCCTCAAGATGAGGGATTAAAGGTGGAACTTTATGGCACAAAAGGAGGTGTAACTCTTGATCCGCTAGCTTTTTATTACGAAAAAGATAATATTTTCAATGAAAGAAAGTTGGTAGTTGAGAAAAACAACCCCTTTGAAGAAGAAATTAATCATTTTGTAGATTCTATACTAAAAGGCACAGTACCAAATAGTTCTATTGAAGAAGGTGCCGAAGTAGTAAAGATGTTTGAGGCTATTGTAAAGTCTTCTGAATTAAAAAAAGAAGTTATGCTTTAAAAAAGTGTTAGGAGGTATATTTATGAAGAAAACAAAGATAGCTATTATAGGTAATGGAAGTATTAGCCATGTTCACATGGCAGCTTACAGGAAACTATCAAATGTAGAAGTAGTTGCAAATTGTGATATAAATGAGGAAAGAGCAAAAGAATTTTCACAAAAATACAACATACCCCGCTACTACACAGATTACAATGAAATGCTCGAAAAAGAAGAATTAGACGGAGTAAGTATATGCACTTGGAATAATGTTCATGCGCCTGCGACCATTGCGGCCTTAAATGCCGGTGTAAATGTCTTATGTGAAAAGCCATTGGCTTTAAACGCAAAAGAGGCAGAAGAAATGGTGCAAACGGCAAAGAAAAACGACAAATTGCTTATGGTAGGGTTTGTTAGAAGATTTGGCCTTAATACAAAAGTATTAAAAGATAGAATTGACCAAGGAGACCTTGGGCAAATATACTATGTTAAAACGGGATGCATAAGAAGAGTAGGAAACCCTGGTGGTTGGTTTTCAGACAAGAAAAGGTCAGGTGGAGGTCCATTAATAGACTTAGGAGTACATATGATAGACCTAGCTAGATATCTTATGGGTAAGCCTAAAGCAATATCTGTCATGGGTTCAACTTATGACCTTGTTGGAGCAAGATCAAACATAAAAGGAATACAAATATACAAATCCGCAGATTACAGTGATTACAACGATGTAGAGGACTTTGCAGTGGGATTTATCAAATTTGACAATGGAGCAACATTAGTAGTAGAAACCAGTTGGGCACAACACATCAAAAAAGACTACCTCTACTTAGAACTTTATGGAAGTAAAGCAGGGGCGTCAATGGAACCTGAACTTGAAATATTCACAGAAAAGAATGACTATCTTGTAGATGAAAAACCTATAATAGATCCTCATTTTTTTGACTTTCAAGCAATGTTTGACAGAGAAATACAACACTTTGTGGACTGTATAGAAAATGATACTCCTTGCATAAGTCCAGGGGAAGATGGATTAGAATTGATGAAAATAATAGATGCTATTTACAAATCGGCAGAAACGGGTCAGGAAGTCTTAATAAAATAAATATAAAATAAATGAAGTAGAAACTTGAAGTATTCAGTCTCAATGAAAAAGAAGTGAAGAGACCAGTCTAAAATGAGGAGTAATTTTATAATGCCAAAAATAACTTTTATGGGGGCAGGAAGTACAGTATTTGCCAAAAGTGTTTTAGGAGATATTATCTTAAATCCTGTACTTAAAGGTAGTGAAATTGCATTGTATGACATTGACCCCCAAAGGCTTAAAGATTCAGAAATAATGATTAAAAACTTAAATGAAAAATATAAGGGTGAAATGAAAATAAAATCATATTTAGGAATAGAAAACAGAAAAAAAGCCTTAAGAGGAGCAAAATACATTATAAATGCTATACAAGTAGGGGGATATAAACCTTCTACAGTAATTGACTTTGAAATACCGAAAAAATATGGATTAAGGCAGACAATTGGAGATACATTAGGCATTGGTGGTATATTTAGGGCATTACGTACTATTCCAGTATTAAAAGAATTTGCTGATGATATAAAAGATGTATGTCCTGATGCATTATTTTTAAACTATACAAATCCGATGTCAATTTTAACAGGTGCTTTAATAAAATTTGGCGTAAAAACAGTAGGATTATGTCACAGTGTGCAAGCATGTGTTCCGGGATTGTTAGAACCATTGGGAATTAGCACAGAAAATGTTCAGTGGAAAATAGCAGGAATAAACCATCAAGCATGGCTTTTAGAAATAACAAGAGATGGGAAAGATTTATATCCGGAGATAAAAGAAAAAGCTTTTAATAGGCCAACTCCCCACAATGATATGGTAAGGTATGAAATAATGAGGCAATTCGGATATTACGTGACAGAATCCAGTGAACACAATGCTGAATATGTGCCATGGTTTATAAAAAAGAGCCATCCTGAACTTATAGAAAAATACAATATTCCATTAGATGAATATCCAAGAAGATGTGATAATCAAATAAAAGGTTGGAATGAAATGAGAAAACAACTGGTAGAGAATAAAGATATAGAGCATAAGAAAACTAATGAATTCGCATCGTATATTATTGAAGCAGTGGAGACAGATAAGCCTTATAGAATACATGGAAATGTATTAAACACAGGACTCATAACTAATTTACCTAATGAAGCAGTAGTAGAAGTACCCTGTATGGTGGATAGAAATGGAATAAATCCGTGTTATGTAGGAGATTTACCTCAACAATTGGCAGCAATAAACAGGATGAGTATAAATGTTCATTTGCTCACTTTAGAAGCAGCCTTTACTTTAAAGAAAGATTATATATACATGGCAGCGATGCTGGATCCTCATACTGGAACAGAACTTACAATAGATGAGATAAGAGCAATGGTTGACGACTTGCTAGAAGCCCATGGAGATTGGTTGCCCAAGTTTAAATAATATCCAAAATATATACAGAAAAACGAAGAGGTTTTTAAAAATGTCCTAAAAACTTAAAATTATGTCCCAAAAGAGAATTTAGTACATTTTAAGTTTTAGCTATAATAAAAACAACAAGAAATAATATTCTAAAAGCTTGAATATAGCGTTAAATATCAAAGATGAAGGGGGAACGAAATGTACTTTAAAGTCGAAAAGATAGAACGAATTTTAAGGGAAATGCAAAACTATATTTATTCAGAAAAGGTTTCCATTAATTCTTACAAGATAAAGCCCTGTAATTATGGAGAGTATTACTTACTTTATGAAGAACCGATAGATTGGAAAAATTTCCTAACAGGGGATAGATGGGGAGGAAGAGATAAGCATTTTTGGTTCAAAACCTTAATAACACTTCCCCCGGAGTTTGAAGGAAAACCTGTGGTATACATGGTAGCCACGGGAAGAGAAGGTGAGTGGGATGCGCTTAATCCTCAGTTTCTTGTATATGTAAATAATAGATTAGTACAGGGTTTAGATGTTAATCATAGAGAAATATTGCTGACTGAAAATGCAAAAGCTGGAGAAAAATACAAAATAGATTTATATGCCTATGCAGGAATGTTGGAAGGATTTGTAGAACTTAATTCGGCTATAGCAATTTTGGAGAAAGAAGTTGAAAGATTATATTATAATATAAAAGTTCCTCTAGAGGTGGCTAAATTGCTAAGGGATGATGATTTACACCGTATAAATATTTTGAAGTACCTAGAGGAGGCTATTAATATCATAGACCTTCGAAAACCTTTTAGTGATGGCTTTTATAATTCCATCGAAGAGGCGAATAATTATCTGGAAAAAGAATTTTATGAAAAATATTGTGGAACAGAAAATGTTGTAGAGATATGTATAGGGCATACACACATTGATGTGGCATGGCTTTGGACACTTGCTCAAACAAGGGAGAAAGTTGTGAGAAGCTTTGCCACTGTTTTAAATCTCATGAATGAATATCCAGAATTCATTTTCATGTCTAGTCAGCCTCAATTATATAAATTTCTGAAAGAAGACCATCCGGAGTTATATGAAGAGATAAAGAAAAGAATAAAAGAGGGAAGATGGGAAGCAGAGGGCTCGATGTGGGTAGAAGCAGACACAAATCTTACCTCCGGAGAGTCTCTTGTAAGACAAATATTATTTGGCAAGAGATTTTTCAAAGAGGAATTTGGGGTTGAAAATAGGATTTTGTGGCTACCAGATACTTTTGGATATAGTGCTGCACTTCCACAAATTCTCAAAAAAAGTGGAATAGATTACTTCATGACAACTAAATTGAGCTGGAATGAGTACAATAGAATGCCATATGATACTTTCATGTGGAGAGGAATAGATGGTACAGAAATATTGACTCATTTTGTAACAACCGCCAATTTTACAAGAGATGCGGATAGGGAATGGGGGACAACTTATAACGGTGCTTTAAACCCTTCACAGGTGATGGGATGCTGGCAGAGGTATCGACAAAAGGAGTTAAACAATTGCCTTTTAAATACTTTTGGATATGGAGATGGCGGCGGCGGTCCCACGAGAGAAATGCTAGAAAATGCCAAAAGATTATCAAAAGGTATTCCTGGCTGTCCTAAAGTTAGAATGGGGAAAGCCATAGAATTTTTTAGACAACTAGAAAAGAATGTGAAAGGTAATCCTAAGTTGCCAAAATTGGTAGGAGAATTGTATTTAGAATGCCACAGAGGGACATACACTACGATGGCGAGAAATAAAAAATATAACAGGAAAACGGAATTTCTAAATCTTGATTGTGAACTTTTTTGCACAATGGATATGGTGTTAAATAAGGGAGAGTATCCCCAAGAAGATATTAACAAAAATTGGGAACTTATTCTGCTAAATCAATTCCATGACATATTGCCAGGTTCCTCAATAAAAGAAGTTTATGAAGATTCAAAAAAGCAGTACGAGGAAGTCCTTGGAAGAGGAAAGAGTATATTAAATAAAGTATTAACAAACCTTTCTTCTAATATCGCTATACATGAGCCTTCAGTAGTTGTGTTCAACCAATTAGGATTTGAAAGGTCCGACATAGTCAAATTTGAATTGCCAGAAGGATGGAATGAAGTCTCAGTATATGATGGAGAAAAATGCTTGCCTTCACAGATTGTGGAAGGTAAAAAAGTGATATTTTTTGCAGAAAAGGTGCCTTCGAAGGGCTATAAAACATTTAGCTTGAGGAATATTAAAGTAGAGGACACTTCCAGCACTCTCAAGGTGAATAGACATGAAATGGAAAATAGATTTTTCTACATAAAGTTTGATGGAAATGGGAATATCCTCTCTATATATGACAAAGAGAATGAAAGGGAAGTATTAAAGAAAGGACAAAAAGGGAATGTGCTATTGGCTTTTGAAGATAAACCTCGAACCTACGATGCCTGGGATATCAACATATACTATGAGGACAAGATGTGGGAAATTAATGAAGTTGAAAGTATGGAGGTTGTTGAATCTGGACCTGTAAGAGGAGCGTTAAGAATAAGAAAGAGATTTTTAGACTCCACCATTGAGCAGACAATCTATGTGTATGATAACATTCCTAGAATAGATTTTGATACGAAAATAGACTGGAAAGAAAGGCAAATAATGGTAAAGGTGGCTTTTCCGGTGGATGTTCATACAGACAAAGCAACTTACGATATCCAGTATGGGAACATTGAAAGACCTACCCATTGGAACACAAGCTGGGACATTGCAAAATTTGAAGTCCCTGCTCACAAATGGGCAGATGTGTCGGAAGGAGGATATGGAGTAAGCCTATTAAATGACTGCAAATATGGTTATGACATAAAAGACTCAGTGATGAGATTAACTCTTCTCAGGTCTCCTACAGAACCCAATCCAGATGCTGATAAGGAGGTCCATAACTTTGTATATTCTTTGTATCCTCATAAAGGGGATTGGAGAGAAGGTAAAACTGTGTTGATGGCATATAGTTTTAACTGCCCTATGTATGCAAAAGTGGAAAAACCTCACGAAGGGATGTTACCTAAAGAATTTTCATTGGTAAGCGTAGATAAGGAAAATGTCATTATTGAAGCCGTAAAGAAAGCAGAGGACAGTGATGAAATAATTTTGCGATTGTATGAATATCAAAATAAAAGGGAAAAAGGGAAGGTAAATTTGTGTAAAACAATAGAGAAGGTTGTTGAGTGTAATCTGATGGAAGAAGAGATAGAACCGGTAGAGTTCAGAAGTACAACCTTTAGTTTTGAAATAATGCCCTATGAAATAAAAACATTTAAAATTAAATTTTCTACCTCCTGAAGGCTATTAAAATTGTCGACACCTAAAAAATTTCTGTGAAGGGGGGAATGTTATCCTTCAAATTTATTTAAAAGAAGGGGGTGAGAGAGAAGAAAGATTAATTAAATAACTAAAATTTATAAATATTATGAAGGTGGTGAAGGTATAAATGAAATTTTTTACTGGTAAGAAAATACTGTGTCTTGTGCTGGCGTTAGTGTTAGTTATGTCAGTGTTGCCAGGATGTCAAAAAACACCAACCAAGCAAGAAGAAAAACAGGAAACACCAGCGCCTACCACTAAAGTCTCCCAACTTCCTGTGCCAAGGGAAGAAACGGTGGTCAGAGAGGACCCAGCAGTATTTAATCAGTTCGACAGTTTTAACCCTTATATTCCTAATGGTGTAGAATATGCTGCTGGATTTTGGCAGATTTCTGCAGAAAATCTCTTTATCTTTAACTGGGTGACAGGAGAAATTGTTCCATGGCTGGCTACAGGGTACGAGTATTCTGACGATTACAAGACTTTTACCTTGAAATTGCGGGATGGAGTAACTTGGAATGATGGACAGCCTTTTACTGCCGATGACGTGGTATTTACGGTAAAATTGGAGATGTCGAAAGAAGAACTCGGGGCACGTGCTTGGGAAAATGTGGAGAATGTGGTGGTAAAAGACCCGCACACGGTAGTTTTTACGCTTAAACAACCGGATGTAAGATTTTTCCGGAAATTTGTCAATTACCTTGACGTAGGTTGGATTCCTCTTCCAAAGCATATTTGGGAAGGGAAAGACCCGTTGCAGTTTAAAAACAATCCGCCTGTGACTACTGGACCTTACAAACTGAAAGAAGTTATTCCTGACCTCAAAATGTTTGTATGGGAACGCAATGAAAACTACTGGGGCAAAAAATATGGACATTTTCCTGCTCCCAAGTATGTGGTTATGAAATCAGCTCCTTCACCGGACGCAGCTTTCCAAGAATTTATAAATAATGAAGTAGACATACCGGTATTAGCATCGTATGAACAAGCGAAACAGGCTATGAAAAAAAATCCATCTAGTTCTAAGGTTGAGTGGATGGATCCTTGTCCGCGCGCATTATGGCTCAACTGTGGTGCTGGTCCAACTTCCGACGTGAGGGTAAGATATGCAATTTCTTATTTGCTCGACAGAGAAAAAATAGCGAAAGCATATTTCCAGCCTGAATCTACTCCTGCTGCATTTCCACTTCCTGCCTATACTGGCATAGAAGAAAAGTTTGCTTCTAAAGATTTACTGGCAAAATATGACTGGACTTCTGTATATAGCCCCGAGAAAGCAGCGAAGTTACTTGATGAGGCAGGATATAAGATGGGACCGCAGGGCGTTAGAGTGGATAAGGACGGGAAACCTGTAGAGATAGAAATAATCACCCCTATGCCTGTTGGTAACCCAGAGTACAACATTGCATTGAGCCTGTCAGAAGAATTGAAAAAAATAGGGATTAATGCTACTGTAAGAAGTCTTGATATGTCTGTGGAAACAGAGAAAATACTCATGGGCGATTTTAATATTGACTCAAGATGGATACCATTTTTCGGAGATCCCTACTCGATTTATAGAAGATTTGCGACCAAGAACTTTGTGCCTATAGGAGAACGTTGTACTACGGGTAACTGGGTGAGACTTAAGAATGCTGAATGGGATAAAGTACTTGATGAGCTTGCCAAAGTACTGCCGGATTCTCCTGGTGCCCATGAAGCCTACGTAAAAGCATTAGAGCTCTTCTTAAAGGATCTTCCAGTGATTCCTGTGGCACAGACGCCATATGTATTTGTCTCCTCCACAGCTTACTGGACTAACTGGCCTACTCAGGACAATATGTATGTTGTTCCGGCAACACATTGGGGCCCATCTATGCTCACCATGATACTCAATATAAAACCGGCAAAGACAAAATAAACTTAAATTTTGTGAGGGGAGACTTTTATCTCCCCTCACAAAATATAAAAATTAAAAAGGAGGAAGCACTGGATGAAATCAATAAATGAAATTAAGAAAATCGCCAATAATTATATCGTAAGACGTATAGTTGCATATATTTTTTTAATGTTTTTAACAGCCACAATTACGTTTTTTATTTTCCGACTGATGCCTGGAAACCCTGTCGAGGCATATCTAAGGAGCATGGAACAAAGGTTTCCTCAGTATTTTGAGACTAGGGCAGGAATGGAATTATCCCAAAAGTACAAAGAAATGTTCGGATTACAAGGCAGTATTTTCCATCAATACTTCTGCTTTTTAAGGAATATTGTAAAAGGCACCTTTGGGCCTTCCTTGCTGACTTTTCCTGAACCGGCAGAAAAACTTATACTTCAAGCACTGCCATGGACAATTGGTCTTTTAGGTATTTCTACAATTATAGCATGGCTATTGGGTGTATTGGTTGGAGTTTTTATAGGATGGAAAAGGGAGTCAAAAGTTTCAACTTTCACTGCTTGGCTTGCACTTGTCGTTTCACAAATGCCTCAGTATTTTCTTGCTATAATTTTAGTATTTGTTTTTGCCTATACCCTTTATCTTTTACCAGGGACTGGAGCTTTCAATCCTCTTTTAAAACCAGGTTTTTATCCGGAGTTTATTTTCGATGTGATCAAGCATGCTACTTTGCCAGCACTTTCTATTATACTGGTGACGGCGGCAGGCTGGATTATTTCATCAAGGTCTCTTGTGATTACTATTCTCAATGAGGATTATCTCATTTTTGCTGAAGCAAAAGGCTTAAAACCTGGTACTATTCTGCGAAATTATGTCATGAAAAATGTGTTGCCGCCCCAGATAACAGGGTTAGCCATTTCTCTTGGATTTATTGTAAATGGGGCTTATGTTGTAGAATGGATTTTTAACTACCCTGGCATAGGAAGGCTTATGGCGATTGCAGTGGGACTTCGGGATTATAGTGTGATGCAGGGGGTCATGCTTCTTTCAATTTTCGGGGTTTTAACTGCAAATCTAATAGTTGATTTAATATTACCGTTGATTGACCCACGTGTCCGCCGGGGATAAAGGAGGGATAAAATGAAAAAAGCGTATGTGGATAGAAATCTTATTGCAGGAAGCATAATAATTGCTTTTATAATTTTTCTTGCAGTTTTTCAACCATGGCTAAATAAGCTGATAATCGGGGGCCACAACCCTATGACTGCTAGTTTCTTTGGGAGATATGAGCCGCCTTCTTTAAAGCACTTACTGGGAACAGACTACGTCTGTAGAGATGTCCTGGCATTGCTTCTGCTGGGTTTGAAGTCTTCACTGCTCGTAGGTGTTGTAGCAGGGACACTATCGACGTTAATGGGAATCATAGTAGGGTTTATTGCGGGTTACAAAGGAGGAATAGTGGACTCGATATTAATTGGAACTACTGACACTTTTCTTGTAATTCCCTCATTTCCAATACTTTTGACGTTATCGGCATATGTCAAAAAATTGGATGTATTCAGTATGGGAGTCATACTCATGATATTCAGCTGGCCTTTTTCTGCAAGGGTCATTCGTTCGAGGGTTATGAGTTTCAAAAATGCAGGGTATATAGAATTAGCAAAACTTAACAATATGAGTGACTTAGAGATAATTTTCTTAGAGATACTTCCTAATATAGTTCCATTTCTTGGCGTAGGTTTTGGCCAGAGCGTGGTAGCTAGTATGCTTGCAGCCACTGGACTGGAAGTTATTGGACTGGGGCTCTCAGGAGTGATTACTCTGGGTACCATGATAAATAATGCGATAGGTACAGGAGCGTTAAGCATGGGACAGTGGAATATAGTATTTCCACCTATTATAGTGCTCATGATGGTATTTATTGGAGTCCAGCTCATAAATATGGGCCTGGAGAGCACATTTAACCCGAGGTTGAGGAGGTAAAACAAAATGGAAATTGTAAGGATTGAAGACCTGAAAATATACTACAAACTCATAGATGGGGTAGCCAAAGCTGTAGATGGAGTCTCAATAAAGGTATATCCTAATGAAATACTAGGAATAGCCGGGGAATCTGGATCTGGGAAAACTACAATGGTGAACGGTTTGGTGAGATTGGTAAAGCCTCCAGCCTATATAGCAGGGGGGAGCATAACGGTCAATTACGGTGAAAATGGCATTCCCAAGGAAGTAAACCTTCTTAGAATTTCGGAAAATGAAATGAGAAATTTGAGATGGTCTTTCATCAGTTATATACCTCAAGCTTCAATGAATTCTTTAAATCCCCTCTTGAGGGTAAAAGATCAGATGATGGATGTCATAAGGGAACGTTCAAATAAATCTAAAGAAGAGGCATTGACATTGCTTCCAGAATTGCTTAAGAGGGTTAACCTGAGCCCTCAGGTGCTGGATATGTACCCTCACGAACTGAGTGGGGGAATGAAACAAAGAACTATAATAGCCATGGCTCTGGCGTTATCTCCCAAAATAGTGATTGCCGATGAACCGACAACTGCTTTAGATGTGGTAAGCCAGCTGTCAGTGTTGAGTACTCTTTATGATGTTTGTAGAAAGTCAAAAACTTCTCTTGTGCTTATTACTCATGATATGGCGGTTCATGCACAGTTGACAGATAGAGTGGCAATAATGTATGCAGGGAAAATAGTTGAAGTAGGGAGGACTGCTGATGTATTTAAATCTCCTATTCATCCCTATACGAAAGGACTTATAGCATCAATTCCGACAATAGAAAATGGTGGAAAGAGATTAGAAGGAATATCAGGTATAGCTCCCAGTCCCAAGAATTGGCCTACAGGATGTAGATTTCATCCTAGATGTCCTAAAGCGACAGATAAATGCAGAGGAGCAGAGCCTTCCATGGTAGAATATGAGGAAGGACACTTTGTAGCTTGTTTTCATCCGGAGGTGAAAAAATAAAATGACTATATTGCTGGAAGCAAAAGATATAACAAAGATTTTCCCGTTAGATAAGGGGAGGAAATTAAAAGCTGTAGATAAGGTAAGTTTTTCTTTTTCAAAGGAGAATGCTAAAATTCTTTCCTTAGTTGGAGAAAGTGGAAGTGGTAAAACTACAATTGCAAGAATGATTTTAGGATTGCTACCTCCTACAGAAGGGAATGTTTATTTTTTGGGTGAAGATATTTATTTAATGAATGAAAGAGAGAAAAAAGAGTACAGGCGTCACGTGCAGGCTGTTTTTCAAGACCCTTATGGTATATACAATCCATTTTACCGGGTGGATAGAGCATTAGAATTGCCCATCAAAAAATTTAAATTGGGTTCTTCAAAAAGTGAAGCAAGAGACATGATTGAAAGGGCACTAGAAGCAGTAGGGCTTAGACCTAGAGATGTGATGGGGAAATATCCCCACCAGCTGAGTGGTGGAGAGCGCCAGAGGATAATGCTTGCCAGGTTATATTTATTAAAACCACAACTTATAGTAGCAGATGAGCCGATCTCTATGATAGATGCTGCACTTAGAGCCTTGTTTCTCAATATACTTTTGGATTTCAAAAATAATTATGGGATTTCGTGCTTATTTATCACTCATGATTTGTCTTCTGCTTATTACCTGGGTGGAGAGGTAATTGTTCTTTACAAAGGAAAAGCTGTAGAAAAAGGGGAAGTAGCTGAAGTTTTAAGAAATCCGCGACATCCTTATACAAACCTTCTTATTAAAGCATTGTTGCCGACTGATCCTAGCAAAAAAATTTTGACTTCTTTGGGGGCAGAAATTGGTTTAAAAGATGACAATTCGATGGCAGGAGAAGGATGCCCTTTTGCTGGTAGATGCCCAAAAGCCTCTGATATTTGCAATAAAGAAGTTCCCTTGCCAGTAAAAATAAATGAAAACCATGAAGTAAGGTGTTTTCATTAGGCTCTTTGTCAATAGTTGGGGTGGGTATTTTTTCTGAATGCCCACCTATAAATTTTCTTACGTTATATGATAATATTTGTAATTATTGGTTGCAATAAAAGATATAGCTAGAAATGTGAGCAGGTATTTACCTATGCTTTTTTGTCGAAGCTCTATAATATCCTTAAATATTCTCGTTGCTAAAAACGATGTTATATCAAGCATTGCAATATAATATCCTTTTCCTTAATCGGTAAAAATTTCTATAGCCGTATGCAAGTCTTTTTAGTACTTTAATTTTATTGTTATAGTCTTCTGTTACAGAATTGGTGTAAGGAAACATTCGCATTTGTTATTTCTTCAAACCAACGGTTAAATACTTGCACACATCTTTTAAATTCATCAATTTTGCTTTCTTTAGTTAACTGCATCCATCTTTTTAGTTCTATTTTTGCTTCCTTTGAATTTTTTGCATTTTAACACTCTATTACTAAGTTCTTCTTTTAAAAAGTGTGCCATTCTTAAGTCGGCACTGTACCAAAACGTTATTTCCAGCTTTTCTTTTTGTTCGGACGTTAAGGTATCATATTTTGCAAGAAGCAGCTTACGGTTTTTCTTAAAATATCTCCTTTTATCTCTTGCTAGCTCTTTTTGCACTCTTTTCCTTACATTTTCTATCGCCCAATATACATACCTTGTAAAGTGAAATTTGTCTATTGCTATCTTAGCTTCTTTGAAATATGTTTTTACTGTCAATAAAAAAGGTTTCCACATGTCTATAATAACCTACTTCACTTTCTTCCTGTCTTTAAATCTTTTGAAATATTCACTAGTGTGTACAAACATATCTCCTCTTCTTTAGTACTATCACTGTTGGTTCCACGAATAATGGCACATCTTTTATTTTTTGTACTCTATAATCATGAATCTTAGACGTTGTTGCCCTGCACCTTGGACAAATATGTGGTTTCTGTTTCATCTTAATATGTAGCTCTATTCTGTTGTTATTCTCTATTATATCTTCCCAAATTATATCTTCAGATTTTAAGAAATTTGTGATATAATTACCTTGCACTTATTCTGATGCCTCCTTTTGTTGGGTTGTTTTTAACCACTTCTATTATAGCAGGCA
>Ga0224486_100138_pt1 | contig 33919 bp, 28 predicted proteins | sample TexhydDE_CT_test_FD_172013 | JGI IMG/M metagenome (GOLD analysis project Ga0224486, IMG submission 172013) | Fracking water microbial communities from deep shales in Oklahoma, United States - hydraulically fractured wells DE_CT_test ... | reverse complement strand
GTTTATTCAAAGTTCTCACTGCTGTTTAGTTATCTAGGTTCATTGCCGCGCTCTCTTGAGGCGACTTGATTAGTATACCATGTATACCAACCCTGTGTCAACATCTTTTCTGAAGTTTTTTTACTGCTTGATTTATGTGTTTTGCTGACTTTTTAAATATTACCATCTTTTGAGTGCAAAGTCAACGGTTTTTTACAATAAATTTAACCTTCCCTTAACAGTAACCTGGTTGCCAAATCTCTGTTTTAAGCCATCTTACTCAAATAACTGGAAATCATATTCCCCAATGCTATTGAGTATAGTTTGGTATCCTTGTCATCCGCCCTTGAAACCAAAACCACAGGGGCTTTTGCTCCCATAATGATCCCAGCTGATTTCCCATTAGCCAGGTATGTTATGGCCTTGCCTATGCCATTACCCATTTCGATATTCGGTACAAGCAATACATCGGCGTCGCCGGCAACTGGGCTCTCAATCTTTTTGATCCTTGCAGCTTCCTTAGAAAGGGCAAGGTCCAATGCCAAAGGACCTTCCACCACTACATCCTTCCCAAATACACCCTCAACTGACATGTTCTTCAGCTCGTTTGCATCCACAGTGGCCTGCATTTTGGGATTGACTTTTTCCTTTGCAGCCAATGCAGCTATCTTAACATTTTCACATCCCATCGCCCTAGCTACAACAATACTGTTCTCTACAATCTTTCTTTTCTCTTCAAGGGATGGGCTTAAGTTCATCCCACCATCAGTTAGGAAGAGCAGTTTATGATAGGATTCCACATCATAAACCATGACATGGCTTAAGAGACTATCTGTTCTAAGACCCCAATCCTTGTTCAGTACAGCCTTTAGCAATATGGACGTATCCACAAGGCCCTTCATGATGAAGTCCGCCTTGCCCTGGCTTACCATCCTAACTCCAATTTCAGCTGCTGCTGCCAGATCTTCCTCGTCAATAAATTCAAATTCCGATATATCAAGATTAAGCTTTTCAGCTATCTCACTTGTCTCCTTCAAGGATCCTATCAGTATTGGTTGACTTATACCAAGATTTGAGCTCTCAATAACTGCTTCAAGTACATCCTCATCCTGGCAAGCCACTACAGCTAGCTTCATTCTTTCACCTTTAACTGAAAGCAGTTCGTTCAATTCTCTTATCATATAATACTCCTCCTTTTCTATTGGTTTTTCCTGTATCTTTCTATTGCATTAAGCTGAGCCTTGACATTGTCGTCCTCCGGATTAAGCTGATGGGCTTTGTATATGTCATCATATCCATTATCAATATCCCCTAGATTAAGATATCCAAGGCCTCTATTGAAATATAGTCTATAATCCTCCTGGTTTCCTGACTCAATACCCTGTGTGAAGATTTCCATGGCCTTCTCAATATCATTTTCATTGAAGTATGATATTCCCAATTCATTGTAGACCTCTGGTATGGAAGGGTCGCTATCCATTGCTCCATAGAAGTACTCCATTGCCATTTGGTTATCTCCGTATCCCCTGTAGGCCATACCAAGCAAATAGTTGGCATACCAGTTTTTCATGTGTTTTGGCATTAGCTTAGACAGAACCTCAATAGCCTTTTCATAGTTCCTATTGTTCATATACGTCAATCCCAGCTCTACCCTATACTCCGGATCAAGGATATCCAGCTCCTGTCTGATCTCCTGCCTTCTGTTCTCATCAGGATCATATATGAGAACCTTGTCCCAAGTAAGCTTTGCCTTTACATATTGCTCATAGAACTTGTAATGGTAGCCAAGCTTGTAGTAGGCCGGGTAGTACTTTTCATCTTCATCCAGCAACTCTTCAAGTATTGCTGTTGATTCCTCCAGAAATTCATTGCCTTCTTCAATATTCCCATCTTCAATTTCATTCTTCCCCATTGCCTCAAGGACCATGGCATAGTAGAAAAGACCTTCCTTGCTTCCATATAGGTTGTTGAAAGCCCTTAGAAAAAGTCCACTTTCCGTATAATCCCCTTCTTCCAGTGCTATCAGGGCCTTCTTAAATAGTTCTTTCTCCATATCAGGATTATATGCTTCAAGTATTCGTCCATAGTAATCATGATGAAGAAAGTCCTGGTCTGCTCCCATCAAATAGAGAATGCCCTCTATAACCCTCTCCAAAGTGATTCCCTGGTCACTATCAACCTTGCTTAGCTGACTCAGTAGCTTATCTGTAACAACAGGCAAGGGTATTGACTGATCCAGCTCAAATCCCTTCAGCTTAACCTCACTATTGTCCTTCAGCTGTACGAAGCTTATAAGATCAGTCTTTGAACCGAAATAATTTTCTCCTGCTGACATAGAATTCCTCCTTATAGTTTTCTCATGAACATTCTTTTTCTCAATGTTGTCGTACTCAAAAGCTTAAACAGATGTCCCCTATAGACCATCCCTGTTGAAAGAATTGCACTTCCCACGATATACAGGATAATGGACGAAATCGAAGTGCTGAACGATAATGCCTTGAATGGATTAAGTCCACCGTTGAATAATCCTCCGGTAGTCAGATATAGCATGCCAGCCAGAACCATATTTGGCACAAGCCAGTTCAACCAGTTTTCCCTCATAAAATCCACACAGTATAGAATTGTTTGAAGGGAATCCCTGTCTTTAACATACAATGCTTCAGGCAATGGATTCAAGGCTATGAATGCAGCAATTCCCATTAAGAAAACAATCGCAACAATTATCGGTCCCAGTAGGTTAGATAAAAAACCCAATATCAGATTTGCCAGGTAAAATATGAATAACACTCCATATACCTTTCTTATATAATAGGTTAATCCATTCTGTATGTCTTTCCATCTGAATCTGTTATATACTATTACATTGTCCAGGACAAATAGGTAACTTGATACAATTGCACTCTCCACCAGGGCATATATGATTCCCAGCAATATGCCCAGTCCTGCCAGTAGGTTGAAAATAAGGGCTCCTGCCAGGATGCTCATTATTGAATACACCACCCCTAAAAGCAAAACTTCCGGGTTCCTGGATATTGAATCCTTTGTCCTTTTTAGGATTTCCTTGTTGACAAGGATTATGTCGTTAATTATGTTCATGGGTTAATTCCTCCATATAGCTTGTAATATCGAATGTCTTGCATCTTTCAATAGGTCCATCTGTATATTTAAACAAAAGAATTGTCCTCTTCTTCTCTTGGTTTTCTCCGTACCCTCCCTCAATCAATCCGCATATGTCATGGGTGAAGGTTTGGAGTCTAACCTTTCTGAGTATCTTCTTTGTTGGAACGTCAGTGTATTCAGGCAGGAACCTATTAAGAATGGTATCCATCTTCAGTATTTCATGGTAGTCAATGGCATCCTGGTGATCCTCCATGACCATGAAATCCGGAAGTGTTTTCCCACCGCTGTTTTCCAGGTAATCCACCATCAAAAGCTCCACAAATACATCAAACCCTTTAAAAGATTTATGTTGATAATATTCAAGAAAAATCTCGTACAGCTTGTCTTTCCCATGGGAATAATCATAATAGCCATTTGCTTTCCAGAATCTCATGAAGTCCTCAAAGAAATCAAAAGGTTTCTCAAAATTATTCCTTATAAGATATTCAAGGCTATGTCTAAAGTATTCCTCATTGTAGTATTTTTCAACCAAATCCTCAATGCCTTTTAGAGATATGATTTCATCATAGCTTAACCATTTAGATTCCATTATCTCATAGGGAGCCTTATCTATGAGTTTATATCCGTATTGAGACTTCATTTTCCTTAGAGCAGATCCCTTCAGGAGCTTCAGGAAGCCTAGCTGTATCTTCTCTGGCTTCAATGCATATATATGATTGAAGGATTCTCCAAATCTTTCATAACCTTCATATGGAAGTCCGGCGATTAGGTCAAGGTGCTGATGGATATTCCTATACTCCTTGATTGCCTTGCTTACAGATGAAAGCTTCTCAAAATCAGTATTCCTTCCTATGGCTTCAATTGTCTTTGGATATGTTGACTGAACACCTATTTCAAACTGGAACAGGCCTTCCTTGATAGTTTGGAAAAATTCCAGTTGTTTCTGGTCTATAAGATGTGCTGTTACCTCAAGATGAAAATTAGTTCCCTCAGGGTCCCTTTCGATGATATGCTTCATGATTTCCTTGGAGAATTCCTTGTTGGCATTGAATGTCCTATCCACGAACTTAACCTGCTTCACGCCAGCATCCATAAGCTTGTCCAGATCTCTTTTCACCCTATCAAGATTCATATACCTGACTCCCCTAATGGTAGATGATAGGCAGAATGCACAATTAAATGGACACCCTCTGGAGCTTTCATAGTATACTATCTTGTTTCTGTACTCATCACCTATGTTCTCATAGGGTGATGGGATGGTATTTATATCACCTATCAAGGGTCTTGGTGGATTTACCACCACTTTTCCTTCATCCCTATAGGCCAAACCCTTTATTCCCGAAGGGTCATCAGAAACCAGGAATTCTCTGAATGTCTCCTCGCCTTCTCCATATATCACATAATCAATAAAGCTGTATTTTATCATCAGGTCTTCCATGTCGAAGGAAACCTCTGGTCCTCCCAGAAGTATACCGGTATTTGGACTTACAAGCTTTAATCTCTCACAAACCTCCAAGGTTTGGTCTATGTTCCATATATAGGTTGAAAAACATACTATTCTTGGATTCATTTCATATATCCTCGCCGTGATATCAGCAAGGTTCTGGTTAATTGTAAATTCTTCAATTTCAACATCCTCAATGTCCCTGGTATACTCTCTAAGATATCTTAGCGCAAGGTTAGAATGAATGAATTTGGAGTTTAAGGTAGTTAGTAAAACTGACATCATAATCTTCCTTTCTTTGTGCTGCCATTATTATTTTACCTTAAAATTCAAGACAAGGCCAATAATAATTGGGATTAATTCTATTGAATAATCCTCCAAAAAGTACTAGAATGTATAATAGAACTAATGAAAGGGGACATAAGATGAAGCATTTTGATTTTGACAAGATTACAATCCAGGAAATGTCTAAGGATGACATGTTGCTGATAATAGAGGCGCTTGAGTATACCGGCAAGGCTACAAACATAGATGATTTTCTTGCTTTAAGGGAAAACATACTTTTGGAATTATCATCACTTGCAGAACTGACACAAGACCAATTCCTCGATTACTTAAAAGAAGAGACCCTATCATTCTAGATAAGGTCTCTTTTTATTTGCCGGTAAACATGCTGTATTTCAACAGCTATTCTTACATTTTATTTGGTGCTTCAATACCCAGCAGGCCTAGACCTGTTTTGATAACTGTTTTTGTTGAATAGACAAGTGCAAGTCTGGCTTTTTTTGCTTCTTCATCTTCAGTGATAATCTGGGTGCTATTGTAGAATTTATTGAATGCCTTGGCAACTTCAACTATCTGTCTTGTAATGTAGAACGGCTCATTTTTTTCCATTGCATCAACTACTATTCCTGGAAAATCATATATCATTCTAATTATATTGATTTCATCTTCTCCAGTGAGATGATTGAAGTCAATTTCAAGGTCATGTTCAAATCCGCCTTTCTCCAGTAGAGAGTTTGCTCTGGCATGGGTATATTGCACGTAAGGCCCAGTTTCTCCTTCAAAGCTCAAGGTCCTATCCCAGTTGAATGTGTAGTCCTTTATCCTCTGATTGAACAATTCCTGGAAAAGTATTGCACCAATTCCTACCTGCTTTGCTACAAGGGCCTTGTTTTCCAGGTTAGGGTTTCTTTCCTCAATTATATTCCTTGTACTTTCTATTGCCTTGTTCAATACATCTTCAAGAAATACAACTCTTCCTTTCCTGGTTGAAAGGGTTCCCTCTTCCAAACTCACCATGCCAAATGGTATGTGAATGCAGTCTTTGGCCCACTCATAACCCATTAGTTCCACTATCTTTATCCAAGCCTTAAAATGTAGATTCTGCTGTGAAGCTACAACATAAAGATTTTTGTGGAAATCGTAATGTTTTTTTCTGTAAAGAGCAGCTGCTATATCCCTGGTTGTGTACAGGGTCGAACCATCCTTCTTCATTATCAGGGCTGGTGGCATTCCATATTCTTCAAGATCCACAATCAATGCACCTTCTGATTCCTTCACAATGCCCTTTTCCTTCATTTCCTCAAGAACCTCTGGCATCTTGTCAGAATAGAAGCTTTCGCCGGCATAGGAGTCAAATTTTATATTGAGCATATCGTATACCCTGTTAAACTCCTTCAAACTTATATCCCGTATCCACTGCCACAATTCCATTGCCTCTCCGTTCTTGTTCTCAAGCTCCTTGAACCAATATCTTGCCTCATCCTGAAGTTCAGGTTTTTCCTCAGCTTCCTTGTTGAATCTTACATAAAGCTTCAGCAACTCAGATATTGGGTTTGCTTCTATCACCTCACGGTCACCCCATTTTTTATAGGCGGAAATAAGCATTCCAAATTGTGTTCCGTAGTCTCCCAAATGGTTTATGGTTACCGTGTCGAATCCAAGAAACTTATAGATTTTAGCCAAGGAGTTACCAATGACGGTTGTCCTAATATGACCTATATGGAATGGCTTGGCAATATTTGGTGAAGAAAACTCAACTATGACCTTCTTACCTTCTCCCATCTCCGATGAACCATACGTCTCCTTCTTCTCCATTACCTCTGATATTACATCTTCTGCAAGCTTGTTTCTGTCAATGAAGAAATTTACATAAGGCCCTTGATTCTGAACCCTATCAAAGAATTCGTTTCCTTCCATCTTTGAAGCAATATCCTCTGCTATCGCATTGGGTGCTTTTCTGTACTCCTTTGCCAGCCTGAAAGTTGGAAATGCGTAATCTCCCATATCATAAGATGGCGGTACCTCAATCAAGTCCTCAATTTCCTCCGCAGATAGACTGCCAATCTTTTCATCCAACAGTTCTATTACCTTATTCTTAAAATTTATCAATGTTTATCCCTCCCTATAGAATTATATGCACTTTTTATGCAAAAAAAGAAACTCTCATCCCTTGATCAAGAGACGAGAGTCACCCCGTGTTACCACTCTTATTGGCCTAAGCCCACTCGAAATCTTAACGCGATTAACGTGCTCCTGCAACCTCCAAGATTCTTTTCAACGGATTTACTGTCGCTGGCTTGCACCTTATTCCAGCTCGCTATGGGCAGTTTATCCCCCTACTCTTCTTTTCCAAGGTTTTTCTATATGAATAAATATAACCGATTTCAGTCGGATTTTCAACTGTTTTTCAGTTCGACAACGGTTACGCCATCTCCGCCTTCCCCATATTTGCCTGATCTTTGTGATTTGACAAGCCTATGCCCTTTTAGGTGAGACTTTATTCCATCCCTCAAAGCTCCTGTACCTTTGCCATGAATTATATAAACCTCTTTCAGACCTGAAATAAATGCATCATCAAGATACTTATCCAGCTCAAATGAGCCTTCCTCAATATTTCTACCTCTGATATCCAGCTCTGGCTTTATTGCTTTTGCCTTTCTGGTCTTGACAGACTTGTTCCTCTCAATGGAGTTTGCCTGATCTTTTTCTTTAGTTCTCCTCAGAGTTGATACAGACACACTTACTTTCATTATACCTATCTGAACCTCCACATTACCTTTGTCATCTGGTGGTGTTACAACCGTTCCCTGCTGATTGAGTGAAAGGACCTCCACTGTCTCTCCTGCCTTTAAGTTCTTAGGTGGCTTTTTAGCCTTGACTTCTTTTATTCCTGTGCTTGCCTGAGCTTCCTTCTCTCTTATTTCCTTTCGAAGTAAGTCTTGAGCCTCCTGAAGTCTTCTACCTTTGTCCTTGTCAATTTCACTTGAAATACTTCTTAGCTCATCTATTATAAGGTCAGCGCTATCCTTGGCATTCCTAACTATCTGCCTTGCTTCCTCTTTGGCTTTTTGAAGGATTTTCTCCCTCATTTCCTCTGTCTTGTTCTTCTCCTTAGACAATTGTTCTCGAAGGTTTTGTATATCAAGCTTTAATCTTTCAGTCTCAGTTTTATTTTCCTCAGCTATCCTACGATCCCTATCCATAGCTTGAAGTACATCCTCAAATTCAATGCTTTCCTTCGTTAGAAGATCTCTTGCCCTGCTAATTATATAATCCTGAAGGCCTAGCCTCTTGGAAATCTCAAATGCATTTGACTTTCCTGGTACTCCTATCAAAAGCTTGTAGGTCGGGCTTAAAGTCTCAATATCAAACTCAACAGAGGCATTTGTGACATTATCGGTCGTCAATGCATATACCTTCAATTGACTATAGTGAGTGGTGGCAAGGGTTCTAATGCCCATTGCCCTTAGATGGTCCAAGATTGACATGGCAAGAGCTGCACCCTCTGTTGGGTCAGTCCCTGCACCAAGCTCATCAAAAAGAACTAGGCTGCTGTTATCCACTTCTTCCAATATGTCCACAATATTTGTCATGTGTGATGAAAAAGTTGAAAGACTCTGTTCAATGCTTTGCTCATCACCAATATCAGCAAAAACCTTCCGAAAAATGGATAATTCCGAATTGAAGTCAGCTGGAATGTGAAGCCCACTTTGCCCCATCAGCGTAAACAGGCCAACCGTCTTTAATGTAACGGTTTTACCTCCTGTATTTGGACCAGTAATGATCAATGTGTTAAAATCGTCCCCCAAGTAGACGTCGATTGGAACAACTTCCTTGCCCAATAATGGGTGTCTGCCCTTTTTAATGTTCAAGTACCCTTTTTCGTTAAATATCGGCTTTGTGGCATCCATTGCCAGAGCAAGCTTTCCCTTTGCAAATACAAAATCGAGCCTTGAAAGCAAAAGTTCGTTGCTTCTGATCCCTTCAGCATCCTCAGCAACCATCCCTGAAAGTTCCGACAGGATCCTTTCAATCTCTTCCCTTTCCTTGATTTCAAGCTCCTTTAGCTGATTGTTCAGTTCAACAACAGCCATAGGTTCAATAAATGCAGTTGCTCCACTTGATGAAACATCATGTACCAGTCCTGGAACACTTGCCCTGTTTTCCTGCTTGACAGGTATTACAAACCTGCCCTCACGCATTGTAACAATTGCGTCCTGAAGGTATTTCCTATGGCTTGGGGAGCTGATTATGGTGTTTAGCTTATCTCTTATTCCATCATTCTTTGACCTTATCTGCCTTCTGATGTTTCTTAATGCTGAACTAGCGTTATCGGATATTTCATCCTCACCAATAATTGCATTGCTTATTGCATCCTCAAGATTTTTGATTACCAAGAGATCATGAATCATATTACCTATAATCCTGTACTCGGCTTCAGAATCCTCCCTGGTATCCCTCATATAATTTTTCAAAGTCCTTGATACTCTCAGGCTTTCACCAATCTTTAAAAGAGAGGCGGGATGGAGCATACCTCCAAGCTCCGCCCGCTTTACATCATCCCTTACCTTGTTTATTCCGAAAAGAGGAGGATTACCTCTTTTTATCAAAAGAGTTAAAGCTTCATTGGTTTCATCCTGAGAGAACCTCACTTCTTGTGAATCGGCGGATGGCATCAGTTCCATTGCAAGGTTCTTTCCTGGAGTTGACTCAGCCTTTTCCACCAGCATATCCCTAATCTTGAAAAATTCAAGTACTCTTAAGCTTTTCTGATTCAAAAAATCACCCCGTTAAACAACACCCCTAAAGAAGTGTCCGTTTGTTACTTCATTTTTTAGTTTGAACTCATCCATAAATCTGACGGCTTCATTCCTGTCAACAATCTTGTTTAGATAGTCATAGTACATTTCCTGAATCTCAGTTATGTTCTCTTCAAATGTGAAGTCAAGCCTGAAGGATGTCACGCCTGATTTTTGAACCTCATCAAGACGATCTAAAATCATAACTGGAACGGAGTTATAAATGGTCGTAAAGCCATCTCCTCTTTGCATTCTGAATTTTTTCCCCATCCTGTCCTTTAGCATAAAGCCATCTGAATATTGACAGGTTTTACAGCCCCTGTCATCTTTGCAGCCTTTTATATAGGCCATGGGGCAGTTTCTGGAAATCATTGAGGGCAAATAACCATATACAATTGCCTCAATCTCTCCACCAGTCCTCCCGGTTATCCTGTCGATCTGCATTAGATTCAGCTCTGGTGACAAGGTTATCCCATTAATTCCAATACTTCTGAGGTAATCCACTGTGTATGAATTGAAGCAATTCAGCCCAATGTCTCCATGCAGACTCTTATGGAATGAATCTCTCACAAACTCTATTGTCCCTAGATTTGAAGCGGAAATTCCGTCCAAGAAATCCATATTGTTTTTCGCAACTCTTTGAAGCTTATTCAGTCCCTCTTCATAGAGTATTTTGTCAGTCCAATAATAAGCTTCTATACCCTTGTCTCCAAGTTTCTTGATATTTTCAATCAGATTATCCTCAAAGGCAAAGTAAACCCTATCAACCTTGTCCAGGTTAAGCTGGTTGAATTGTTTTTGGTTATTAACCCTAACTGTTAATCTAATTTTTCCCTTCTCTAGTCTATCTAAATTTAGGGCATTGACCTTCTGACTCTTGTAGTCTGGATCGATGGTTCTTCTGAAGCTGTTAACAATATTATCTGTAAGCACTTCAGTTGCTCTTCTTCTTAGATTGTTCAAGTCCTTCACAGTTATAAAAGCATTCTCATCCAGTTCAATTTGGAGGTCCCTTAGCCAGAACACTGTATCTCCCAATTTAGACAGCTGCTCCTGGATACGCTCTTTTGATATTGGCGCCTTGTTTGCATTCTCAACCAGGTTGTCTCCTGATACCTTGACAATAAATTTGTTGAACTCCATTGTCAATTCTGGTTTTAAGCCTATGTGCAATCTCACCTTCATATCCACAGGATAGGTCTTGTCATTGTTTTCATATGAATCCTGGGCGCTATGAAGTAGTTGGGCGCTGGAAGTCTTCCTTAAGGGAGACCCTTCTGGAGCAGTATCCTTGATTCTCTCAAGCCATATTTTTTCACCAGATTTACCACTTACTTGGGCCTTCGTTCCGGACCTATCACTTCCAAATGTATCCCATTCCAACCCATCACCAAGGTTGACATCCTCGAAAAGTTGAACCTGGATGCTGTTTTTCTTGGAAGTGATAACCTTCCCTACCACTCTACCCCTGTTGTCAGGTCTTTCAATCGATACAAAATTCCTACCAAAATCTCCAAAGGTAAGGCCCTTAGTAAACTGTCGGTTGAACATCTGCTCAACGTCAATCTTGTCTTGAGTTGTAGGTTTTGAACTCCCTCCATCCATGGCTTTTCTGTATGCACTGACCACAGTTGCCACATACTCTGGTCTTTTCATTCTTCCTTCAATTTTAAACGACTTGACACCAGCCCTTATTAACCCTTCAACCTGATCCAGCGTATTCAAGTCACGAGTGCTCAAATAGTATCCCTTGTCCAAGTCACCTGTCAAATTGCCATTTTTGTCAACTATACCATACTCCATCCTACATGGTTGGGCACAGGTTCCCCTATTGCCGCTTCTCCCTCCAATAAGGCTACTCATCAGGCATTGTCCGGAATATGAAAAACACAAAGCTCCGTGTATGAATACCTCAAGCTCAATGGTGGAATTCTTTGATATTCTTTCAATTTCATCCAGAGCTACCTCTCTGGCAAGGACTGCACGAGTGAATCCAAGCTTCTCCAGGTGCTTTGCACCCTCCAGATTATTGATTGTCATCTGGGTGCTGGCATGGATCTGAAGTTTTGGAAATATTTTCCTTGCCAATGATGCAAAGCCCACATCCTGAACTATTATTCCATCAACACCAATTTCATACAGGTATTTCACATAGTCAAGTGCATCAGGGATTTCCTTGTCATCCAACAGAATATTCACAGTCACAAATACCGATACATGCCTCAAATGGGCATAAGAAACTGCCTCCAGTAACTCTTCATGGTCAAAATTGGAGGCATATTGCCGCGCATTGAATAGCTTTCCTCCAAGGTATACAGCATCAGCTCCATTCATCACTGCAGCCTTGAGGGCTTCTTTACTCCCAACGGGAGCTAACAATTCCAAATTCTTAATCAAATACTCTCCTCCTGATCAGCTTTCATCGAGAAGCTCCAGTGTCTCCTTTAGCTGTTTCTTAAGCTCCACAATTTCCATCTGGGTTTTGAAATGCTTGTCCTTATACTCCTTCAGGTCAAGGTGGCACTTATGTATCTCTTCATCTTTACTTTTTACACTTTCCTTCAAGTCATTTATCTCTCCGAATAACTCTTCCTTGGAGAGTTTCGTCTTAATGACCTCATCCTGATATTCCAGACTTTTTGTCTCCATTTCTCTTATCTTGGCGTTTGCATCCTGAACTTCCTTTTTTAGGGAGTCATATTTCTCAAGGGGCTCCTTGGACCTCTTCTTAAGTTCCTTATGCTCATCCTGAAGTTTGAAAAGCTCGTCCGCAATATTGAAGGCAGTTAGGGTTGCAGCCATTGTTGGACTTAGCCTTTCGTTCTTGCTGGACATCCTTTTGATACTACTGTCCACATATGCCGCCAATTCCCGTACATATCTTTCGTCCTCGGCACCTACTACTGTAAAGTTACGACCATCAATCAATACGTTTATTTTTCTTTTATCTGTCATAACCATCCTCCTTAAAACAGTTCAGTATCTTCACCAAACGCATGTAAGGGAGAGAATATCTCCCCTAACTGCGTAGTTTTGCATTGAATCTATTCTCAAGATCCTCTATTATACTGGTCTGTATTCCATTTACTACAGAATCTGTAAGAGTTCCCTCATAGGACCTGTATACTATTGAGAAGGCAACGCTTTTCTTGTTCTTCTCAACCTGATTTCCTCTGTAAATGTCGAAAAGTTCAATGGATTCAACCAGATCTTTTCCATGGACTTTGATAACCTCTTCCAGCTCTCCAACCATAACTTCCTCATCAACCACAACGGCAATATCCCTAGTCATGGAAGGATACTTTGGCAAAGGCTTGTACTTGATATCCAGATCAGTCATTTCAACTAATTTATCGAAATTCACTGTTGCAATATATGGTCTGTTTTTAAGTTCGTAATTGCCCGCAACATCGGGATGTACCTCTCCGAAAACTCCAAGTACTTCATCCCCTGAATATATTGTAGCAGCTCTTCCTGGGTGGAAGGATGGATTATCCGTAAGTCGTTTGTAATTCAATTCTCCAATACCCAATCGTTCAAAAACCAGTTCAAGGGTTTCCTTCATGTAATAAAAATCCTTGTCTCCGTAAAACCCTATTGAAAGAACCTGTCTCTCCTCAGGTAGCTCCTCTACAGGTAAAGAATTGGGAATGAAAATATATCCGATTTCATATGCCAATACTTCCTCTATCCCTTTATTTTCATTTCTTCCCAATAGATCCATCATGTTTGACATCAGGGTAGTACGCATGGTGCTGTAGTCTTCACCCAATGGGTTCATCAGCCTGATGTAGTTTCTCTCAGGAGCATCTTCCGGAAGATTAAGCTTGTCGTAAGCCTTTGGACTTATGAATGAGTAGGTCATTACCTCATTATAGCCTACTCCCTGGAGGATTGCCTTCACCCTGGATTCTATCTGCTTGTTGTAAGGCTTCTCACCCCTTGTCAACCCGCCTGTAAGAGGTTTGCTTTCTATATTGTGGAATCCGTATAATCTTCCTACCTCCTCAATAAGGTCAGCTTCAACCTTTACATCATCCCTAAAGCTTGGAACCTCTGCTATTATGTTGCCTTCCTTAAGGCTAGTCTTGAATTTCAGCCTTTCAAGATACCCTACCATATCCTCATCGGGTATTTCAACTCCAAGAAGCATTCTGGCACGCTCAGGTCTCAATACAATCGTATGGGGATTGCCACCTGTCTGGTTGACGTCTATTATACCCTTGACAACTGTTCCAGCTCCAGTCTCCTCTACAAGTTCACATACCCTTTCAACAGCCTGGCTGCACAGATTTGGGTCAATTCCCTTTTCAAATCTTGTGGATGCCTCAGATCTCAGGGCCAATTTCTTTGATGTGAGGCGAACATGTCTCGGACTGAAGTTTGCACCCTCAAGAAGGACTGTCCTTGTCTCCTTTGTGATTTCGCTGTCTAGTCCTCCCATGATTCCTGCCAATCCTATTGCATTGTTTTCATCTGCAATAACAACATCATTTTCATCCAGACTTCTTTCTACATCATCCAATGTTGTTAGCTTTTCACCATCTCTGGCCTGTCTTACAATTATCTTTCTACCTCCCAGCCTATCAAGGTCAAAGGCATGTAAAGGCTCCCCAAGCTCCAGCATTACATAGTTGGTGATATCAACCATGTTATTGACTGGTCTAACTCCGGCATTCATTAGTGTTGTCTGCATCCACAGTGGTGATGGCTTGATGACAACATCTTTGACGACTCTGGAATAATATCTTCTACAGGCTTCTGTGTGAACCTCTATTCCATTTGTGTATTCATGGATATCATCAACTTGATTCTCTATCTCTATTTCAGGCTCCTGCAGCTCTCCCCTAAAGGTTGCTGATGCTTCCCTTGCCATTCCATATATGCTTAGGCAATCAGGTCTGTTGGGTGTTATCTCAAACTCAATGATATCATCATTCAACTGCATAAGCGGAACTACATCTTGCCCAAGTTCGTACTCCCTATCAAATACAAATATTCCATCTCTCATTTCCTTTGGAATTACATTGTCTGAGTATCCAAGTTCCTTTAAGGAACACAGCATACCCTGGGATTCTATTCCTCTAAAATCTGTGACACCTATTTCAATTCCTCCTGGTAGCTTCGCTTCCGGCAGTGCCATTGGGACGTAGTCACCTGACTTAAGGTTCCTTGCTCCTGTCACAACTGTATAAACCTGGTCTCCCACATTTGCCTTGCATACCAGTAGCTTGTCTGCATTGGGGTGAGCCTCTATACTTTCTAGTTTTGCAACCACTACCTTCTCGATTCCCTTGTTCATATTTGTTATGGATTCAACATGTGATCCTGAATAAGTTAGACCATCAGCAATCTCCTTTGAGGAGATGCCAAGGTCAACATAATTTTTTAGCCAATTAACCGGTAATAACATCCTATCAATACCCCCTAGAATTGTTCAAGAAATCTATTGTCGTTTTCAAATAAAAGCCTAATGTCCTTTATGCCATACTTGACCATGGCTATACGGTCTATTCCCATGCCAAATGCAAAACCAGTATACTTTTCAGAATCAATTCCACAATTCTCAAGAACCTGAGGATGCACCATTCCACAGCCTAGAAGCTCCATACTCCATCCAGTGAAGTTGCATGCCGGGCAGCCTTCTCCCCTGCACTCAATACAGGTTACATCAACCTCAGCACTAGGCTCAGTGAAGGGGAAATGATGTGGACGATATCTTGTTTTCATGTCCTCGCCAAATAATTCCTTGATAAATATGTCCAATGTATGAATGAGATTTGCCATTGAAATGTTTTCATCAACTACCAGTCCCTCAAGCTGATGAAACATTGGTGAATGGGTATCATCAACATCATCATAACGGAAGGTCCTGCCTGCCGATACAATTCTTAGGGGTGCTCCGTATTTTTTCATTGACCTTATTTGAACCGGTGATGTGTGGGTTCTTAAAAGGAGCTCCTCATTGATATAAAAAGTATCTGAAAGGTCTCTCGATGGATGGTTGTCAGGTGAGTTTAAGGCATCGAAGTTGTTTTCCACAGTTTCGATTTCCGGCCCAGTAACCACTGAAAATCCCATTGATATAAAAAGGTCTTCAAGTTCTTCTGCCGTTTGTATGAGTGGATGTCTGTGTCCTCTCTTGATATCCTTTGTATTTACAGTTATATCTATGGTCTCAGAAGCAATCCTTTGCTCCTTTGCCTTTGTCTTAAGTATTTCCTTGGTTTCATTAATTTTATTCTCAAGATCAGCCCTGACCTCATTGGCCATCTGACCAATTACAGGTCTCATTTCAGCTGAAAGCTTACCCATATCTCTTAGGATCTTTGTTATTTCACCCTTCTTGCCGAGAAACTTGACCCTAAGCTCCTCCAGCTCGTTTAAATCTATATTGTCCTGTATCTCCTTGAAGGCAGCATCCCTCAAGGCTTCCAATCTTTCCTTCATAATAGGCTCCTTTCAAAAATATTTATAATGAAATTTCAGATTATTTACTAAATTATAGCACCACAATGGCGAAAACTCAACCTATTTAAAATGTTCACGGCTGGTCTCATACATAATGATTGAAGCCGCCACTCCTGCGTTAAGGGATTCAGCATCCCCAACCATAGGGATAACTATATTCAAATCCGACCTTTCAATTATCGCATCGGAAACTCCATGACCTTCATTGCCAATTACAATTACATCTCTGTTACTGAATTTGATAGTGTCCAAGGGGGTTGCATCTTTAAGAGATGTCGCCAGTATCCTTCGCTTGTCAGATATCTGGGCAAAAAAATCTTCCCCGTCTTTTTGAAAATAAAGTGGCACCCTGAATATTGACCCCATTGTAGCCCTTACAACTTTTGGATTGTAAGGGTCAACGCAGTTCTCTCCAAAAACTATCCCACTGATTCCAAAAGCATCAGCCGATCGGATTACCGTCCCTAAATTCCCTGGATCTTGTAGTCCATCCAAATACAGCAATATCCCATCTTGGGGTATGCCTTTAATTCCATTTGGTGAGAAGGTCACAGTAGCCAATACACCCTGTGAATTTTCCATATTGGAAATGCTATTGAACAATCCCTCAGGCATATGTACCGAATTTTCCATTCCTATTAGTCTGTTGAGCAGCTCCTCTCCCTTACCTGTACTGGCAAGGGACTCCGTAAAGAAAACCCTAACAGCCAAATCATCCATATCGAGTGCTTCATCAACCATCTTGATCCCTTCCACAATGAACTTTTTCAAGTCCCACCGCTGCTTCTTCCTGGCAAGGGACCTTATTTCCTTCAACAGGGCATTTTGGGAGGAAGTTACTTCCATCATATTATTCACCCGCTTCTTCAGCGATTTTATTTATAGCTTCAGATGCTCCAAGTGCAACAAGTATATCCCCTTTCTGAATCTTATACTTGGGACCAGGTGAAACATTCACCTCTTCACCTCTCTTTACAGCCATTACAGTAACCTGATACTTATTTCGAAGCCTTAAATCCTCAAGTGAATTGTCGAACCATCTTGGTATGGCTTCAATCTCAAGTATGCTGTAATCCGGTGAAAGTTCAATATAATCAACAATACTGTTGGACGTCAGGTTGTGAGCAACCCTTACTCCCATGTCCCTTTCAGGGAATATGACCTTATCAGCGCCAATCTTTTTAAGCACCTTACCATGCAGCTCAGACTGAGCTTTGGCAACAATCTTACTGACTCCAAGTTCCTTAACAATCAGGGTTGCCATTATTGAGGCCTGCAGGTCGGATCCTATGCTTACTATTACAACGTCGAAGTTGCTAAGCCCCAACTCCTTAAGTACTCCTTCATCCATTACATCAGCCTGAATTGCGTGAGTCACATGTCCTGCTATGTTGTCTACGACATCCATTTCACCATCTATTGCCAAAACCTCATTCCCAAGATCAAACAGTGTCTTTGCCACTGCCGAACCGAATCTACCACAACCAATTATTGCGAAAGATTTCATTCCTTTTCCTCCTATCCAACTGAAATATGTCCTTCAGAATATCTATATCTCTTATGCTTTTTATTATATCCAATGGCATAGGCCATTGTAAGGGGTCCAACCCTTCCAGCATACATAGTGCCAATTATTATAATCTTTCCAATTTCAGTAAGCTCAGGAGTTATCCCTCTTGACAAGCCTACTGTAGCAAAGGCAGAGGTGGCTTCAAACAATACGTCCAGGAAATTCTTGCCCTCGGTGATTGTAAGCAGGAAGGAGATGAGAACGATCATTCCCATACCCACGGTTACTATGGCCAGGGATTTGAAAACAGTCTCCTGATTAAGCCTTTTCTCATAAATCTCTATATCCTTGTCACCTCTTATGATGCTAATTGTAGCCATAAGTACAACTCCTATTGTTGCAGTCTTGACTCCACCTGCCGTTGAACCTGGTGAACCCCCTATGAACATAAGTATAATGGTCAAAAACACACTGCTCTCCCTTAATGCCGCTGTGTCGATTGAGTTGAAACCAGCGGTTCTTGGAACAACCGATGCAAAAAAGGCAGCTGACACCTTTTCCAAAAATGGCATCTGTCCAATAGTATCTGGATTGGAATACTCCAAAATAAAGAAAAATACGGTTCCCAGCAGCAGTAAAATCAATGACATTGTCACCACCAGCTTGGTATGCAAACTCAATCTAACCCATCTTCGATGCTTTGCCAGGTCGTTGAGAACTCCAAACCCTGTTCCGCCGGCAATTATCAGTGCACTTAAAGTCAAAATTGTGATTGGGGAATCCGTATATGACATGAAGCTGTTCCCGGTGATGTCAAACCCTGCATTGCAGAAGGCAGAGACGGAGTGAAAAACGGAAAACCAGATTCCCTTGGCGATTCCATATTCTGGTATGAAATCAAATGACAGCAGAGCCGCTCCAACAGCTTCAATACTGAAAGTCATGGCCAGAACATAAAGAATCAGCCTCACCATGCCGGACATTGTATCCTGATTCAACTGCTCCTTTATGATGAGTCGCTCCTTGAAGGATATTTTCTTTCCCATTATCAAGGCCACCATGGTTGCCATTGTCATGATTCCAAGACCACCCATCTGAATCAGCAAGAGAATAATGACCTTCCCAAACATGGACCAGTGGGTTGCAGTATTTACTACTATAAGTCCCGTTACGCAGACTGCAGAGGCAGATGTAAACAAGGCATCCAATATGCCTATGCTATTCCCGTCAGCTGATGCCATTGGAAGGTTCAACAGAATTGAGCCTACAAGGATGAGCGTCATAAAGCCCAGAGCAAGAACCCTTGGAGGGTTTAATTCAAATAAATACAATCTTTCTTTTATGTATGACATAATAGTCCTCCATTATGTATGTAGAGAATTAGGGCTATAAATGCAAAAAAAGTTCCTAATGGAACTTTTGCATTTATGCTTCCTTTGCTATTTCTACCAATTTAGCAAAGCCTTCTGAATCATGTATAGCCATTTCTGAAAGCATTTTTCTGTTTATTTCGATTCCTGATTTCTTAAGTCCACTTATAAACTTGCTGTAGCTCATTCCGTTTTGTCTTGCAGCTGCGTTTATTCTTGCAATCCACATTTTCCTGAACTCTCTCTTCTTCTGCTTACGTCCGATGAATGCATAGTTCAATGATTTCATAACAGCTTGGTTTGCAGGTCTGAAAAGCTTGCTCTTTGCACCATAATATCCCTTTGCAGCCTTTAATACTCTCTTATGTCTTTTTTTGGCATTAACGCCTCTTTTTACTCTTGCCATTGTACACGCCTCCTATATAAGTTTCTCAATACTATGGTAGCATTGAATCGATTCTTTTTTGATCTCCCTTGCTTACGTATGCACCTTTTCTTAGGTTTCTAACTCTTTTAGGTGATTTTTTTCCAGTCTTGTGGCTCTTATATGCTTTAAATCTCTTCAGTAGACCTGAAGCGGTTCTCTTGAATCTCTTTGCTGAGCCTCTATGTGTTTTCATCTTTGCCATTGTCCAATTCCTCCTAACTTAGTCTGCTTTGGGCATTAGGAACATAACCATATTTCTGCCCTCAAGCTTTGCTTCCTTTTCGATTTTCCCAACTTCACTTGTCAATTGGGCAAATTCATCCAATACTTCTTTTCCCATTTCAGTATGGCCCATTTCTCTACCTCTGAACCTAACTGAAACCTTTACCTTATCGCCATCCTTAAGGAAATCGATAGCTCGGTTTGCCTTAACATTCAAGTCATGAGTTTCGATATTGGGTGTTAACCTTATTTCCTTTATGTTGATAATCTTCTGATTCTTTCTGGCTTCCTTTTCCTTTTTAGCCATTTCGTACTTGTATTTTCCGTAATCCATTACTCTACACACTGCCGGTTTAGCAGTGGGAGCAACATTTACCAAATCAAGTCTTCTCTCGAATGCAACATCCATTGCCTTTTTAATAGGCACCACACCTAGCTGACTACCATCCACATCAATAAGTCTAACTTCTTTTTCCCTTATCTCTTCGTTGATTTGAAGTTCTTTAATAATCCTACACCTCCTGTAGTTTAAAAATAAATTAAAAAAGCGGACATAGAATGTCCGCTCAAATACCATCGCATGGCAACTCCTGTGCAATTACTAATCCACAGGATAATTCTGTCAACCCTATGAGCCGCAGCTATAAGGTGAGAAGCGGAACTTCTACTTTGAATTATATATTCAATTCCTTAACCATTATATGACATCATTACATGTTTGTCAAACATTATTGCTGAACTAGCTCATAAAGTGCATGAGAATAGATTTCCGTGAGCTTTATAACATTATCGATGGTTATATGCTCATCCTTCTGATGGGCCAATTCCTCCTGACCAGGAAAAACCGGACCAAAGGCCACCGCGTTATCCATGGCTCTGGCATAGGTTCCCCCACCTATTGTTATTGGTTCCGAGTCCATGTCACCTGTTTGCTCCCTGTAGACCCTCATCAGGGTCTCCACCAGTTCGTTATCCTTTGGTACATACAAGGGTCTGGAGTCCAAATCTTTCTGGATCAGCTCGACAGGCGTATTTTTTATGTTTTCCCTTATTCCACTGAACACTTCTTCTGCAGAGCTACTTATAGGATATCTGACGTTGACAGACAGCTTTATATTCTCACCATCATAGCTTATGAGACCAGGGTTGAAATTAAGTTTCCCTGAAAGCTCATCCTCAAGTGCACAGCCTATCCCCTCACCATGGTGCCTGAATGCAATTCTTTCATTATAGAAGTTTATGAATCTGCAAACCGGGCATTGTCCGGAATACACAAAACCCAAAAAATCCATCAGGCAGCTTATGGCATTCTCACCCTTTTCTGGTGTGCTTCCATGTGCGGATTTACCTAAAGCTGTCACCTTGAAGCCTCCTTCGGTTTCCTCAAGCTCAATGGTGAAGTCCTTATCCTTGGCATACCCTTTAAACTGAGTATTGAACATTTCCTTATCCTTCACATTAAGGGTTGCCCAGGCCCTGTCCGGGACCATGTTTGTGGCATTCCCTCCCTTAATATCAATCAGGGTGATGTCACAGCCTTCTGTCCCCCTATAAGGAAACTTCAGGTCAAATCCAGTTATCCCCTTTTCTCCATGAATTACAGGAAAATCAGCATCAGGAGTGAAGGCCATTGTTGGTGGCTCCTCATTTTCAAAGTAATGTTTCATGCACTCCCATCTGCTTTCCTCATTTGCACCAAGTATAAGCCTGATCCTTCTTTTTGGAAGGACTCCGCTGTCGGCCAATGTCTTCATGGCATATAGGGCGATAACGGCAGGTCCCTTATCATCCATTGTCCCTCTACCATATATCTTCCCTCCATGAATTTCACCACCATAGGGCGGATATGTCCATCCGTCACCTTCCGGTACAACATCCACATGGGCAAGGATGCCAACCGTCTCATCCCCTTCACCAAAATCTATATGCCCAGCGTACCCATCCAGATTCTTGGTTGCAAACCCCATTCCTTCACCAAGTTTAAGCATATAATCCAAAGCTTCGAAGGGCCCACTTCCAAAGGGTTTCCCCGGAAGTGGCTCCTCCTCCACTGACCTTATCCTGACTGCTTCCTGAATAGACTTTATTATTTCAGGCTCTAGTTTCTTGATTGTCTCTTTAAAATCCATCCTGTACCTCCGGTCTATTTTGCCTTGGTCTCAACCTCTTCAGTTATCTGTTCGATAAAGGCTTCCATACCCATCTGACCCATGTCTCCCTGATCTCTTTTCCTTACCGATACAAGTCTGTCCTCTACCTCTTTTTCACCTACTATAAGCATATATGGTACCTTTTGCATTTGAGCTTCGCGTATTTTGTATCCAATCTTTTCTGCCCTTTCATCAACCTCTACGCGGATACCATTATCTTCAAGCTGTTTTGCAACATCCCTTGCATAGTCATTGAATTTGTCCGAGATTGGCAGGACAGTAGCCTGAACCGGTGCAATCCACACTGGGAACTTGCCGGCAAAGTGCTCTATTAGAATACCCATAAACCGCTCCATGCTTCCAAGTATTGTTCTATGAACCATTACAGGTCTCTTTTTCTCATTGTCCTGATCCACATATGTCAGGTCAAACCTTTCAGGCATCTGGAAGTCAAGCTGTATTGTACCACACTGCCATGTCCTTCCTATGGCATCCTCAAGATGGAAATCTATCTTAGGTCCATAGAATGCCCCGTCACCTTCATTAATCTTGAATGGTATCTCCTTTTCCTCCAATGCTTCCCTTAGACTGTCGGTTGCAAGGTTCCACTGCTCTTCAGTACCCATTGAATTTTCCGGTCTGGTGGATAGCTCGATATTATACTTGAAGCCAAAAACATCATAGATGTAATCAGCAAGATCAATTGTCTTCTTCAGTTCATCCTTAACCTGAGACGGAAGCATGTAAAGGTGAGCATCATCCTGAGTGAAGCTTCTTACCCTCATGAGTCCGTGCAAAGCTCCTGAAAGTTCATGACGATGAACAAGTCCCAACTCTCCCCATCTGAGAGGAAGGTCCCTGTAGCTGTACATCTTTGACTTGTAGACAAGTATTGATCCTGGGCAGTTCATAGGCTTAATGGCATATGCACCGTCATCGATCGAAGTGAAGTACATGTTCTCCTTATAGTGATCCCAATGGCCTGACTGGTGCCAAAGCTGCTCATTCAGGATTAGAGGTGTTTTAATTTCCCCATACCCTCTTTTGGTGTGTTCCTCTCTCCAGAAGTTTTCCAGTATGTTTCTGATTACCATTCCCTTCGGATGGAAAAATGGGAATCCAGGTCCTTCTTCCTGCATACTGAAAAGATCCAACTCCTTGCCCAGTTTCCTATGGTCTCTCTTCTTCGCCTCTTCCAATCTATTCAGATATTCTTCAAGGTCCTTCTTCTTCTCGTAGGTTGTACCATATATCCTTTGAAGCATCTTATTGTTTTCATCACCACGCCAGTATGCACCAGCAATGCTCATAAGCTTGATTGCCTTTACCTTTTTTGTATCGTACAGGTGAGGCCCTGCACAAAGGTCAGTGAATTCACCTAGCTTGTAGAATGAAATAATCTCATCCTCGGGCAAGTTTTCAATAAGATCAACCTTGTACTCTTCTCCTCTTTCCTTGAAATACTCCAGTGCCTCGTTCCTAGGCATTTCAAATCTTTCAAGGACGTGGCCTTCCTTGGCTACACGCTTCATCTCCTCCTCAATCCTCTCCAAATCCTCTGGAGTGAATCTGTGCTCTGTATCAAAATCGTAGTAGAATCCGTTCTCAATTGCTGGTCCAATTGCAAATTTAACATCCGGGAAAAGATTCTGAACTGCATGGGCCATAATATGTGCTGAGGTATGCCAGAATATCTTCTTGCCTTCAGGATCTTCAAATTTTACTACCCTAAAATCTGAATCCTCCATGATTTTCTCCTGCATTCCCATTATCTTTCCATTTACTACCGCACCCATTGCAACCCTTGCCAAGCCTTCTGAAATATCTGCTGTTACGTCGTAAACCTTCACACCATCTTCGTACTCTCTCACTGAACCGTCAGGTAAAGTAATTTTAATCATATTTTTCCCTCCTTAAAAAAATAAGGCCTCTCATACCTACATTTCTGTAGGGACGAAAGACCGCGGTTCCACCCTAATTTATACTCATTTCAAATAACGCCTCATGGCGGTTACCTTTTCAGGTACGGCTCCGGGGTGGTTTTAGGTCAACATCCTTGAAGAGAACTTTCAGCCTGGGTTCCCTCTCTCTGACAATTAAAGTCAACTTACTCTTCCCATCGACACCTTTGCTTTTTAATTAGATAGATTTTAACAATTCTATACGTCATTGTCAAGTTATTATTGTTTATACCACAATTGAGTTACTTTAAAACTTCAATCAGGGTAGTCATGTCATACTTGGTCTGTTCTCCGGACTTCATGTTTCGTAATGTATACTCTCCGCTCTTCTTCTCTTCCTCACCTATGACTATGACAAATGGTATTCCCATCTTGTCAGCATAGTTGAATTTCTTTCCAAGCTTGGTTTCCTCCAGATATATCTGTGTGAAAATGTCCTCTTTTCTCAATGCAGCAGCCAGTCTTATTGATTCATCCATGTATCCTTCCATGGGGATAACCAGAACCTTTGTGAGTGAATGTTCCTTGGTATCGATTATGCCAGCCTCCATCAGCTGATAGAACAATCTTGTCAGACCAATTGATATTCCAACACCTGGCAGCTGCTGTCTGGTGTAGTAGGTAGCCAGATTGTCATATCTGCCTCCTGAGCATACACTCCCTATTGATGGATACTCATCAAGCAGGGTTTCATAGACCGTTCCAGTATAATAATCCAAGCCTCTTGCTATCGTAAGGTCAATGGCAAAATTGGACTCCGGAACTTCAAACAATCTCAAATACTTGACCACTGTTGCCATTTCATCAAGACCTTCCTTGAAAAGGTCGTTTTCAATCCCCATATCGGTCAATGAAGCAATTATTTCATCATTGCTTCCATCAATTGAGATGAACCTTTTGATGCTTGTTATCTGTTCTTTTGTCAATCCGTTGTCTTCAAGCTCTTCTTCAACCTTATTCATACCGATCTTTTCCAGCTTGTCCACTGTTCTTAGGACCACATGGGCATCCTCTATGCCAATTGAATTGAAGAAGCCAGATAGTATCTTTCTATTGTTGATCTTAATGGTGAACTCTTCAAATCCCAAATCCTTGAATGTTGAGTAGATAACACTGGGTATCTCAGCATCGTTTATTATGTCCAGCTTACCATTTCCAATTATGTCTATGTCTGCCTGGTAAAATTCCCTGAAACGTCCCTTTTGGTTTCTCTCTCCCCTATAGACCTTGCCAATGTGATATCTTCTATATGGAAAGTTGAGTTCAGAGTAATGCTGGGCTACGTACCTGGCCAAAGGTACAGTTAGGTCAAATCTCATTGACATGTCAGTGCTGCCCTTGACAACCTTGTATATCTGTTTTTCAGTCTCTCCTCCACCCTTTGCCAAAAGGACCTCTGATTTCTCAATAACTGGTGTATCAATTGGCAGAAATCCAAACTTTTCATAATTTCTCCTGATTGTATCCATCATTCTATTAAAAAGAATCTGGTCACCAGGATTCAGCTCCATAAATCCAGGTAGTATTGATGGTTTTACTATATCATTTCCCATGTTTTCCCTCCCTGATATTGTATATATGTCTTATAATACCACTAATCCCAATTTTTTAAAAGCAGCCTTGCAATGTAACTATCCATTTACGGCACTCAATCCGATTATTGTTCCTATATCCATTGCAGGTTCTTCAGACAGGTTTACCAGGCTCACTCCCCTGTCAGCCAGGAATTCTTCAATCCTTACCCCATCGGGATGCAGGTTCAAACTACCTGCCACAACCATCTCATGCTTGGATATCAAGCCTGTTGCCCCTCCTATGAAGCCATAATCCATCCCTGGGAGCCTTATATGACCTGGTCTGATCAGGAGAATGTCAAATCCCTGTCCCGAAAGCGTCCTGAAGATTCCCTCATCAGATGTTATGCCACTTTTCTCATTCACAATAACCAGTGAACATTTGGAATAACCCTGTCGGATGTTGAGCTTTTTCATATCAAACCTATCTGCAAATTCCAGTATTGCCCCATCGGTCACATCCAACCTATGTACTAGGGTATCATTTAAGAGTACTATGTTGTAGGGCACATCATCTGGATAATCCCTTTGAAGGGCTGTCCTTCCCTTAATGACCCGAATCCCATGTTTCTGTAGTTCAGTGCTGTAATAATCCCATACTGATGGGGCTGCAACAACAGATCCATCCGGTAGCAGCGCAAGGACCATATCAGGGTGATTGGCTACGGACTTGTGCAGATTAGGAGCCTCAACTGTCGGAATAGGCTTTATCCCCATTCTATCAATCGAATGAAAGATCTCAGCGGATGCATCTTTACTGATTATTGCAATATCAACTCTTCTGTTTGGCACGTAGGGATTCTTCATCTCATATCATTCCTTAACTCAACTTGATTTAAAAAAATCCTTCTGAATTAACAGAAGGATTTCATTATGGAGGCGACACCCAGATTTGAACTGGGGGTGAAGGTGTTGCAGACCTCTGCCTTACCACTTGGCTATGCCGCCATATTTTGGAGCGGAAGACGAGATTCGAACTCGCGACCCTCGCCTTGGCAAGGCGATGCTCTACCACTGAGCCACTCCCGCATACCATCATTTTATCATAAAACCATTGTGGTGCCCAGAGCCGGAATCGAACCAGCGACACGTGGATTTTCAGTCCACTGCTCTACCGACTGAGCTATCTGGGCAAGTAATCGCACCATTCCTGGCCGATGTCACAATAGCTAGTATACATTATTTATTCTTGATTGTCAACAGGATTTTCTCCAGGTCATCCTTGTGAAAATGATACTTGGTGTTACAGAAATGACATACCACTTCACTTTCTCCGTCCTCTTCTATTATATCCCTGATTTCCTTTTCACCAAGGCTAATCAAGACCTTCTCCACCTTCTCAGAAGAGCAGTCACATGTATAGCTAACGTCAATACGCTCAGTTACCTCCATATTGAACTCGGACAATAATTCATCCAGTATTTCTTCCGGTGTGTAACCTTCATCTATCATGGTGGAAAGTGGTCTCGCCTTTTTCAGTGATGATTCAATCATTGCAATCTCCTCATCCGTTATGAAGGGAAGCAGCTGAATTATAAAACCTCCTGCAGCCTTGCAGGAAAGATCTCTGTCCACCAATACACCCAAACCAACTGCAGTTGGTATCTGTTCTGATTCGCTGTAGAAATTGGCTATGTCATCCCCTATTTCTCCAGTCACAAGACTTGTCTGACCGACGTAGGGATCTCTCATCCCGACATCTGTAATTGAGATAAATGTACCCTTTTTCCCGACTATTGCTCCGACATCCAGCTTGCCTGAGGATGTTGAAGGCGCATCTGCACCAGGGTTGTCAATCAACCCCTTGACTTCACCCCTATTGTTGGCAACAGCCGTAATGGTTCCCACCGGTCCATCTCCTGAAACCTTTAGGGTAAGAAGGTCAGTGTCATTTTTCATAGTGGCACCCATCATAACTCCAGCAGTCAATAATCTACCCATCGCAGCAGTGGCAGTAGCTGATGTGTTGTGAATTCTCCTGGCCTCATCCACCGTTTCAGTTGTCCGTGCAACAAAAGCTCTGAGTCTTCCTTCCCTATCCATACCTCTAATCATATAATCCTTCATATAATCACCCTTATCCCTATTTCTTTACAACAAAATTAATACGCTCACTGTCATGCCCAACATCTTGGAAACCAAATGCTTCATATGCAGAGATTTCCGAAAAACCAGCTTCTTCAAGAAGCCTTCTCACGGTCTCGACACTGTATGCCCTTTCCCTGTGGTATTCATCAAACCTTCTGTAATCAATACCGTTGCCTGAATGGAAGAAGGTCAGATAGAACTCACAAATTCCTGAATCTTCATCAAAATGGTTTTCCCAAGTGTAGAAAACATTATCCCTATCCTCTATGAAGATATTGTTCCCCAATATCTCCCTCAACTTATACTCTGAATTTATATCAAATATGAAGATTCCATCATCCTCCAAGTGACCATATACATTGGCGAAGGTCTTCCTTAGGTTTGAATCTTCCAGTATATAGTTGATACTGTCACATGCAGAAATCACAACCTTGTATTTTCTGTCCAACTTGAAGTCTTCCATGTCCATCTTAAATAATCTTTTCTTCTTAAAACCAAATAATTTATTGTTTGCTATAGCAAGCATTTCTTGTGACAGATCAAATCCATCCACAGAGTGTCCTCGTTTCAGCAATTCTTCTGTCAAATTTCCAGTACCACATGCCATCTCGAGTATGGATGTTTTTTCAAACCCATGGCTCTTCAATATATCCTGAACATACTCGCCCCAGGCTACATAGTCAAAGTCATCCATTAACTCATCATAGAGCAGTGCAAACTCTCCGTAGCTTTTCATAATGTTTCACATCCTTCTCATATAAGGAAAAAGTACCTATAGTTCAAAAATATAAATATTCCTGCAATGACAACAATCGGTGCCCATGAAATATTAATGCTTTCCATTTCAGACTCTTCAGGCTCAGTAGATGAATCTTCCATATCAGTATCATCATCCATACTTGTTATATTACCTGCTCCCTTGAGGTTCCTCAAGAGCAGATACAATACAACAAAAGAAAACAAAGCCCAGCTACCTAACATAACCAGGGTTATTATCAATTGCAGGCCTTCCGGAATCAATGGAGCCTGCTCAGTGATCTCCTGGATATTTTCACTTAAGCCTGTAAGTAGAAAGCCAAGAGTTAAAGCGATTCCATTGTTTATGGTATGGCCCAGTATTGATCCATACAGGCTATCAGTCTTATATCTTATTATACCCAGCACGATTCCCAAAAAAAGTGGTCCCAGCAGATTAAGCAGGTTAAAATGGAACATCCCAAATAGCAATGCCGAAATGAGGATTGCCTTCTTGTCTCCCATCCTGGAGTAGGCGCTTTGCATTGTTCCTCTAAACATAACCTCCTCACATATCCCAGGAGTGACTGCAATCACCAGAAGTCCAACCAAATAATCCATAAGGTTTGTTGGTACCGGAACACCAATGGGCATTGCAGGACTCACTGAATTAACCAATATAAGTATAATGTAATTTAAAAAAACCGCCATTGGGTAAGCGAAGATCATTATTAAAAATATTTGGATAATCTGTCTGACAGTTATTGGATTTAAGCCAAGTACATTTTTTAATGAATATCCCCTCATTTTCAAGTAGATCAGATTCGGGGCAAGTATAAAAATATACTCCGTAATAAGAACTCCGATGTACAGGTCCCTTTGTTGCACCATTGATCCAAATATCAACAATACAAGCCCAAGCACCAAAAAGAGTATGTTTACTTCGTTTATTGTTGGCAAGCTCCTGGTCCTCATAAATCCTCACCCCATCCTTCAAATGTGTATATCCATTAAATACACCTACAGTCTCCTGTAGGTGATATAATCTTTACTCAAATGTAAATATATAAGGGATGTTTCTGAAATAATCCCCGTAATTTAGTCCATACCCCACTATAAAAACATCAGGAATCTCATATCCTACATAGTCAGGCTCCAGTTCCACCTGCCTTCTGCTTGGCTTATCAAGCATTACGCATACTTTTATTGAGTCCGGTTCCTTCTCTTCAAGATGCTCTATTACTTTCTTTAAAGTATGTCCCGTATCAATTATATCGTCAACTATCAGTACATCCTTACCCTTCAAGCTGCCTCTAACATCCTGTAGAATCTTGACAACCCCAGATGAAACCTCCTCATTTCCATAGCTTGCTGTAGTCATGAACTCAATCTCCACAGGAATGCTCAACTCTCTTGCAAGGTCAGCAGTGAAGATGAAGCTACCCCTAAGTAAGGATACTATCACAAGGTCCCTGTCCTTGTATTGTTGGCTTAATTCCTTACCCATTTCCTTGACTCTAATATCAATCTCTTCTCTTGAAAACAGAATTTTTTCCTTCTTGTTATCTATCAAGCTATATTCTCCTTCCTATTTGAATTTATTCCTTAATATATCCTTCAATTCCCTTAATTCCTTCAGTATTAAGTTCAAAGTCAATTGAAGACTTACAACTATTATAAATATTATTGCTCCTATTAGCAACTGTGTATACATAATAATCATTCCTTTTCATTTGATAAACTCTGTATACCCTTGTAGTGCCTTATACCCATGACCCCTTAGCATAACTCATTTAAGTATCCGTTTCTTACAGATGTTTGTCTAGAGCTATTTAAGCTCTGCAAACTATTCATTTCCATACCATTTATGGTATAATCAATTAATCTCATTATAAAAGGAGTGTAAATATGTTTCAGAACAATACTGAAGACGTTGCAAAACAGAAGCTACTTCTGTTGTATATTCTAAAGGTTTCACCTGATTTCCTTACCAAGGAAAAACTATCTGAGATACTAATAGATAATTTCAATATGAATTTTTTCATAATTCAACAATACATCTCCGAGCTTTCAGCTGGGGGATTCATAAGTCTAGACAATGATGAAAGCAATCCTGTACTTGTTCTTGAAGATGGCGGATCAGAAACATTGGATTATTTCAAATCCAAAATGACTGATTCGATGATTTCGGAAGTTCACAGGATCTTTAACCTGAACTCATCCGGTAAACCCATCCCCATACAAGCTGAAGCAACGTCATACCCAAGAGACAATGGGGAAATCAATGTTAACCTCAAGCTTGTTGAGATGGAAGAAACAGTCTTCAGCCTATATTTAAGCGTTCCAAATCAAGAGCAGGCGACAGTCCTCATGGAGAAATGGGAAAAATCCCCTGACTACTATTACAAATCAATAATTGAATTATTCATAGACAATAAACCTACTATTTAGACAGTAGGTTTATTGCATGTGTTCTCACTTCCCCTATCATATACAGGGATCCTCCAAACAAAATCATATCATCAGGTTGAGCAAGTTCTATGGACTTCTTGACAGCACCCTCAATTGTCTTCTCAACGTGAACATTTTCTGTTATCCTACCAACCTCTTCCCCCAGAAGCTCTGCGGGTAGCTTCCTTGGCATGTTGACTTCAGTTACCACAACCTCGTCAGCCAATGGTACAAGCTTCTCAATCATATGTGTGTAATCCTTATCTTTAAGAACACTCATCCCCAGAATTAGCCTTTTGTAAGGAAACATCCTCACTGCATCGGCAAGGTAGGTAATGCCTTGCAGGTTATGTGCTCCATCAATCAAGAATATGGGGTCTTTGGAGAGAACCTCAAGCCTGCCCTTCCATTTTGTCTTTAACAGACCACTTCTCATCTGATCTTCAGTAAATTCAAGAATACCTCTATTCCTTAGTTCCAGTAGAGTGGTGATGGCCAAGGTCGCATTCATAACCTGGTAGTCTCCAAGCATTGAAATTTTAAGACTTTCATATGAAGCACCCTTGTACTTGAAATCAAATGTGCTACCTTGGTAGGTGCTGCTTCTGATCCTTAGGTCCTCTGCAGGCAGCTTGATAAAATCAGCACCCTTTTCATAGGCAACTTCCCCAATAACCTTCTCAGCTTCAAGTTTTTGGGGATATGAAACCACCAGACCATTATCTTTTATGATGCCAGCTTTCTGGTAGGCTATTTCAGCAAGAGTCTTACCCAGTACATCCGTATGGTCGTAATCGATTGTAGTAATCACAGACGCAACAGATGATTGAATTACATTGGTGCTGTCAAACCTACCTCCCAGACCAACCTCCAATATCACAAAATCAACCTTGCTTCTGCTGAAATATTCAAAACCAACTGCAGTTACAAGTTCAAATGTGGTTGGGTGCTCCATTCCATCCTGTACCATCTTGTCAGCGGCTTTCTTGACCTTGGAGGTTATCTCCCCCAAAACCTCTTGGGGAATGTCTTCACCGTTGATCTGGATCCTCTCAGTGAACCTTTCAAGATAGGGAGAGGTATACAGGCCAGCCCTATAGCCAGCCTCCTTTAAGCATTGGGCAAGGTAGGCAGATGTTGAACCTTTTCCATTGGTACCACCCACATGGATGTATTTCATGCCCACATGCGGGTCACCAAGGTGACCCAGCAATGTTCTTATGGAATCAAGACCCAGTCTTGATCCGTATTTTTCCTTGTCGTTTATATAGGCAAGAGCCTCTTCGTAGTTCATCTGTTCCTCCTGCTATCTCTTAAGTGATTCCAGTCTCTCAAGGACATTCTCCAACATCTGTGAGTACTTCATTTGCTTATCCTTTTCTTCCTCTACAATTTTTGCAGGGGCCTTTGAAACAAATCCCTCATTGGAAAGTTTTGATTTAACTCTTCTTATCTCATCTTCAAGCCTGGATTTCTCCTTTTGGAGTCTTTCAATTTCCTTATCAAAGTCAATCAGGTCACTTAAAGGGAGATAAATCTCACAACCATCCAGCACCACTGAAATATTGTCATCCCCAAGGTTTTTCTTGTCATCTTCAAAAACTATATCCTCAGCGCTTGCAAGTGTCATGAACTTGACCTTTGAATCCTCGATCACTGATTTTAAAGAGTCGTTTTCAAGAACAAATATCAATTTTGATTTTCTTGATGGAGCAATGTTCATCTCCGCCCTTGCATTACGTATCCCCTTAATGGCAGTCTTGATGAACTCAATATTCTCTTTCTCCTTTTGGAATATCAATTCTGCATCAGCCTCAGGCCAGGATTCAACAATCAAAGCTTCGCTTCTTCCTGGCAGATGCTGCCAGATTTCCTCTGTTATGAAAGGCATAAATGGATGAAGAAGCTTTAATGTCTCCATTAAGACTACAACCAAAACGTTCTGTGCCGCCTTTGCAGATTCCTTGTCATCTCCATATAACCTGGATTTTACCATTTCTATATACCAGTCACAATAGTCTTCCCAAATGAAATCATATATTCTCTGTCCAGCAAGTCCGATCTCATACTTGTCCATATTGTCTTTGATCTCACCAATTACTGTATGGAGTCTTGTAAGGATCCATTTGTCTTCAATTTGAAGGTCAATTCCCTCAAGGCTTGCCTTTTCCATATCCTCATCAAGATTCATCAAAACAAATCTTGTTGCATTCCAAAGTTTGTTTGCAAAGTTCCTGTTTGCTTCCACCCTTTCAATATAGAATCTCATGTCATTGCCTGGTGTGTTACCTGTTATCAGGGTGAATCTAAGGGCATCCGCTCCGTACTCATCTATGATTTCAAGTGGGTCGATTCCGTTCCCAAGGGACTTGCTCATTTTCCTTCCCTCAGAATCCCTTACCAGTCCTGTTAGGAACACATCTTTGAATGGCAGTTCTCCCATCTGTTCCAGGCTTGAAAATATCATCCTGATTACCCAGAAGAAGATTATGTCATAACCTGTAACTAGAACATCTGTAGGGAAGAAGTATTTCAGGTCTTCAGTTTCTTCAGGCCATCCCAAGGTTGAAAATGGCCAGAGTGCAGATGAAAACCATGTATCAAGGGTGTCTGTTTCCTGTCTTATGTTGGTACTGTTACACTTGCTGCAGGTCTTTACCTCTTCTCTGGATACAATTATTTCACCACAGTCATCACAGTAGTAGACGGGCAGTCTGTGTCCCCACCAAAGCTGTCTTGATATGCACCAATCCTTTATGTTTTCGAGCCAATGGACATAAACCTTGCCAAATCTTTCAGGCACAAAATTTATTTCGCCATTATAGTATGCTTCCAGAGAAGGTTTTGCCAATGGCTCCATCTTAACGAACCATTGCTTTGAAATGATAGGCTCAATTACGGTCTTACATCTTTCACAGTGACCAACTGCATTTTCGTGGTCCTTAACCTCCTTGAGGAATCCCGCTTCCTTAAGTCTTTCAGCAATGGCCTTCCTTGCTTCAAACCTTTCAAGTCCCTTGAACTCTCCACCGTTTTCATTGATGTATCCATCTTCATCAATAACCACGCATTGACCAAGTCCGTGTCTAGCCCCAACCTCAAAGTCATTTGGGTCATGGGATGGAGTGATTTTCAATGCACCAGTTCCAAATTCCATTTCAACATAACTATCTGCGATTATTGGAATCTCTCTACCAACCAATGGCAATATAACGGTCTTCCCGACCAAATGGGTGTATCTCTCATCATCTGGATGTACAGCAACTGCAAGGTCTCCCAGTATTGTTTCAGGCCTTGTGGTGGCAATGGTTATAGTCTCATCACTATCCTTAA
>Ga0224486_100137_pt1 | contig 33919 bp, 29 predicted proteins | sample TexhydDE_CT_test_FD_172013 | JGI IMG/M metagenome (GOLD analysis project Ga0224486, IMG submission 172013) | Fracking water microbial communities from deep shales in Oklahoma, United States - hydraulically fractured wells DE_CT_test ... | reverse complement strand
AGAGGTGATAATTATCACTCTCAATGACAGAAGTAAACAAATTTTGATGAAACTTATCAATTCAAACGAGCCAATAAAAATTTCTGAGCTTGCAAAATTATTCAATGTAAGCTCTAGAACTATAAGGTATGACCTCGATGCTATTGATGAGTTTTTAAAGTATAATAATTTGCCACAATTAATTAGAAAACCGAATGTAGGCGTGAAATTTTCTGAACTATTAGAACATAGAAACAAAGCCTTATCCTTCTTAGACACTCTTTCTCCTTATTATTACAACTTATCCCAAAAAGAAAGAGTAAATGTAATATTAAGCGAGCTTATCCAACAGAGAGACTACATCACAATAAACACTTTAGCTGAAAAGCTTATGGTTTCAAGAAGCACAGTCATAAGCGATTTAAAAAAAGTAAAAGAATGGTTAGAGGAAAGAGGGCTTTACCTTAAAGCTTTACCCAAATACGGTGTAAAAGTCGTTGGAGATGAAAAGCAGTTAAGAAGAGCTGCTATTGAACTTCTTACAGAAGCAATAGATATTGACAAAGCATTGGATATTGTAAAAGCACCTTTCTATGGGCGAAGTTTGGGCGGCAGTGGTCAGATTGCAAAGCTTTTTGAGGATATAGACATACCGTATATAGAGCAATGTGTGCAGATAGCAGAAAGAGAGCTGGAGACAATTTTTTCCGATGCGGCTTTTTCTGGACTTGTGATTCACATAGCGATTGCAATAAAGAGAATTCAACTGGGCAAGGATATAGTAATGCCAAAAGAGGAATTAAAAGCTTTAGAAATGACTAAGGAATTCGCTGTTGCATCAAATATAGCTAAGATGTTAGAAGACCGCTTTAATGTATCAATACCTGTAGATGAAATTGGATACATCACTATCCATTTATTAGGAAGCAATGTAGCTAAGCCTAAAACTTACCTCAATGAAAACTGGATTGAATATCAGCTTCTTACAGAAAAAATCATACGAAATGTTAGTGAAAGGATAAAAGAAAACCTTTTAGAAGATCAGCAACTTTTTGAAGGTTTACTAGATCATTTGAGACCCACGATATACCGCTTGAAGCACGATTTAAAATTAAAAAATCCCATTCTAGATGAAATCAAAACTAATTACAGAGAACTTTTTGAAATAGTTAGGGAGAGCTTAAAGCCTATTGAAGAGTACACAGGCAGGAACTTGAATGAAGAAGAAATAGGTTATTTTGTCATACATTTCGGTGCAGCAATAGAAAGAAAAAAGACCGCTATTTCGCCCAATGTATTAGTTGTATGTAGCACAGGAATAGGGACAGCAAAACTCCTTTCTTCCAGATTGCAATCTGTTTTTGATGTACACATAATTGACACTATCGCTTTTCACCAGATTAAAGAGGTTTTAAAGGATAAAAAAATAGACTTGATAGTGTCTACTATTCCGCTCAAATGTGATGAAGTAAAAGTAGTCGAGGTCAATCCTCTTCTCACGGATAGGGATATAGAAAAATTGAGTAAATTCCTTGCTAAGCCTCAAGATAAGCGCTTGGATGTGGTAGACGAGCTTATGGAAATCATAAATAGGCATTGCGTAATAAAAGATCGCGAAAAATTGCTAGAAGATTTACTAATTTTTTTCAACATAGCATCATATGAAAATAGGAGAGGAGTTGTTCATCCAGTGTTGAAGGACCTTTTGACAAAAGATACCATAAAGCTTAATGTCGAAGCAAAAGATTGGGAAGAAGCTGTAAGGATAGGAGGTGAGTTGTTAGAGAAAAGCGGTGTTGTAGAGTCTAGGTACATTGAGGCAATGATAGAGACGGTAAAAGATATGGGCCCTTATATAGTTATTGCTCCTGGTGTGGCAATGCCACATGCAAGGCCGAATGCTGGTGTAAAAAAAGTAGGTATGAGTTTAATTACATTAAAAAACCCAATAAATTTTGGGAATAAGGACAATGATCCAGTTAAAATAGTGGTTTCATTTGCTGCTGTAGATAATACACAGCATTTAGAAGCATTGCGACAGTTAGTAGAAGTTTTGGCGAATAATGAATTGTTAAAAAAGATTATGGATGCAAAAAGCGAAGAAGAAGTGGTAGAATTGATCAACCAAATAAGTTGAAGAGATGAGGTGTTTATAAAATGGATGGGAAAAAATTAAAGATAATGGCGGTTTGTGGTATGGGTTTAGGAAGTTCTTTAGTATTGAAAATGAGCATAGAAAAAGCAGTAAAAGAGTTAAACTTGGATGCGGAAGTTATTACTACAGATATAACCACAGCAAAAGGAGCAGGAAGTGATGTGGATATAGTAATAACTTCTAATGAACTAGCTCAACAATTGGAGGGAATAAAACCCAAAATAGCAGTGGTAAAAAATTATGTTAATGTGCAAGAAATTAAAGAAGCTATAAATAAAGCTTTAAATATTTAAAAAGTTAGAAAGGAGGTAAAAAGAGAATGGCTTTTCTTAAGTTTCTTCAAGATATCTTAAGTGTACCTGCCATTCTGGTAGGAATTGTAGCATTCATAGGTTTAATAGTGCAAAAGAAAACTTTCTCAGAAGTAATAACTGGCAGTATAAAAACTGTTCTGGGATTCTTAATTTTAGTAGCTGGTGCTGTTACATTGATAGGGTCGCTTAATGCATTAGGACCAATGTTAGAGGTAGGTTTTGGAATAAAGGGAGTAGTACCTAACAATGAAGCTATAGTTGCTATAGCTCAAAAAACTTTAGGGAAAGAGACAGCTCTAATCATGGTTTTTGGATTTTTGGTTAATATATTATTAGCGCGGTTTACTCCTCTCAAGTTCATATGGCTTACTGGGCATCATAGCTTTTATATGGCGTGCCTAATCTCTGCTACATTAGGTACAGCTGGATTGAGTGGTGTGTGGTTAGTAGTTGTAGGGTCAATTATCTTAGGGCTAATGCAAGTATTAATGCCTGCGTGGATTCATCCATACATGAGGAAAGTTACAGGGACAGATGATATTGCATTAGGACATTTTGGAACGTTAGGGTATTTTGTATCAGGAACAATTGGAAAATGGTTTGGGAATCCACAAGATAGTACTGAAAATCTTTCTTTCCCTAAAGGGCTAGGCTTTTTAAGAGAGTCATTAGTCGCAACTGGCGTTACGATGATAATTGTATTTCTTATTGCAGCTTTTGCTGCTGGAGGTACCTATGTAGAGACTAAATTGAGTGGAGGTCAAAACTTCATAGTTTATTCCATAGTAGAGGCGTTGACCTTTGCAGCTGGAGTAGGCGTAGTAATTTATGGTGTTAGGATGATTGTCGCAGAAATTGTACCGGCTTTTAAAGGTATTTCTGACAAAATAGTTCCGGAAGCAAAACCCGCTTTGGATTGCCCTGTTACATTTCCTTACGCGCCGAACGCTGTTATTATAGGTTTTATATTCAGCTTCTTAGGTGGAATAGTTTCTATGTTGTTGATGCCTGTGTTCAACCTTCCAGTGATAATTCCTGGACTTGTGCCCCACTTCTTTGTAGGGGGTACAGCAGGAGTAATAGGTAATGCGATGGGAGGAAAAAGAGGTGCAGTATTAGGTTCCTTCGTAAATGGAATTATTATAAGCTTTGGTGCTGCTTTCTTATTGCCAGCCTTAGGAGCTCTTGGATTTGAAAACACAACATTTGGGGATTCTGATTTCCAGTGGCTAGGAATTTTAATAAGCTTGATAGGGCGTCTATTCAAATAAGTTGTGAGAGCCGCAGAGGCTCTCTTTTTTATGCAGGAGTTTTGGTTTTTTATAGAATTTAATATTATGGATTGATATCTAAAACTGTAAAAAGGGGTTAAGACTATGGAAGCGAGAAATGTCGTATATGTGGATGAGTTTACCGATGGCATTCTTCATCCTGAAAAAGAAATGATAAAAGCAGTAAAGGATGGAGGATACATTATAGCTAATACTGCGCCGGGGTGTTGGGGGCCAATGCTTACTCCTAAATTAAAGGGGGGACATGAGGTTACCAAACCGGTTTTTGTTGAAAATGCAGAAGTTGGTGATGCAGTAGCAATATATATTGAAGATATTCAAGTAACATCAATTGCTACAGCTTCAGGTAAAGAAAAGGTAATAGAAGGAAGATATATAAGCGATCCTTTTGTAGCTGCTAAATGTCCTAACTGTGGCACAGTATATCCAGAAACTGTTATAGAAGGTGTGGGGCCAGATTCTATACGCTGTGCTAATTGTGGAGCAGATGTAGTTCCATTTAAATTTGAACATGGTTATACTATGGTCTTAGATAAAGAAGAAAATATTGGAGTAACTGTAGGCAAAGAGGCTGCAGAAAAAATAGCAGCAAATGGAAGAGAATATATGAGGATACCTCATAATTCTGCTCAAAATCCTGCAGTTACTTTGGCACCTCATGACCTGGTAGGAGTAATCTCACGAATGAGGCCTTTTTTAGGACAGTTAGGGACATTGCCTTCTATAAAAATGCCGGACTCTCATAACGCAGGAGATTTTGGCACATTTTTGATAGGCGCTGAACATGAATATGCTATTACTAAAGAAGAATTAGAAAGACATAGAACGGATGGACATATGGATATAAATAGAGTTAGAAAAGGAGCAGTAGTTATTGCCCCTGTTAAAGTAAAAGGTGCTGGAGTGTATATGGGTGATATGCACGCGATGCAGGGGGATGGAGAGATAGCAGGCCATACTACTGATGTTGCTGGGATAGTTACACTTAGAGTGAAAGTATTAAAAGGTTTGAAAATAGAGGGTCCAATATTGTTACCTAATTTTGAAGATTTGCCATATTTAGCTCGTCCTTTTACAGAAGAAGAGCTTGAAAAAGCTAAGAAATTAGCAAACCAGTGGGGAGCCGATTCGTTAGAGAAATCATATCCGCTTTCTTTCATAGGTACTGGAGCAAATTTGAATGAAGCTGTAAACAATGGTTTAGAAAGAGCTGCAAAATTTTTAGAATTGCCTTTACCAGAAGTTTTGAACAGAGCTACCATAACAGGCTCAATTGAAATAGGGCGATTGCCAGGGGTAGTTACAGTTACATTTTTGGTTCCAGTAGAAATTTTAGAAAAGAAAGGTATATTGGATATAGTAAAAAAGCATTATACAAAAGCAGAAAAATGATTTTTTTAATTCCTTGCCCCTATAGATTTGGGGCATTTTTGTTTTGTTTTTTGTTCATGGTATAATTTTTTTAAAGAAATGCATTTTTAAAGTTAAAAGGGGATGAGAGCAGTGAAAGACTTTATTTTTTCAAGTCCTACAAAGATTATCTTTGGCAAAGGGACAGAAGAGCAAGTTGGGAAAGAAGTAAAAAATTATAGCAACAAAGTATTGTTATGCTATGGTGGAGGAAGCATAAAGAAATACGGATTGTACGATAAAGTCGTAAAGGCTTTAAAAGAAGAGGGAATTGAATTTGTAGAGCTGTCTGGAGTAAAGCCTAATCCTAGGCTTAGCCTTGTGCAGGAAGGGATAAAATTAGTTAGAGAAAACAACATAGATTTTATTTTAGCTGTTGGCGGGGGAAGTGTTATTGACACTGCAAAGGCTATCGCAATGGGAGTGCCTTATGAAGGGAATGTTTGGGACTTTTTTGAAGGAAAAGCAGAATTGAAAGAAGCTCTTCCTGTGGGAGTGATTCTTACCATTCCAGCAACAGGCAGTGAGGCAAGTGATGCTACAGTTATCACAAATGAAGATGGGTGGTATAAGATAGGTTTCCACCATGAACTTTTGAGGCCTAAGTTTGCAATTATGAACCCAGAGCTTACATACACTCTTCCGCCGTATCAGACTGCCTGTGGTGTTGCTGACATTATGGCCCATATAATGGAGAGGTATTTTGTGAATGAAGAAGGAGTTGAGCTGACTGATAGACTCTGTGAGGCTACATTAAAGACTGTGATAAATAATGCCCGCATTGTTTTAAAAGACCCTGCTAATTACAATGCGAGGGCGCAGATTATGTGGGCCGGCACAATTGCTCACAATGACCTTCTTAACACTGGAAGAGGAAGAGGAGATTGGGCATCACATAGAATTGAGCATGAGCTAAGCGCTATTTACGACATTGCTCATGGAGCAGGCCTTGCTATTGTATTTCCTGCATGGATGAAGTATGTTTATAAAAATAACATTAATAGATTTGTTCAGTTTGCTGTAAAAGTTTGGGACGTTGATTTGCCGTACGAAAACTTAGAAGAAATTGCCCTGGAAGGGATTAGAAGAACAGAGGAATTTTTTAAAGAGATTGGACTTCCAGTTAGATTGAAAGAGGCAGGCATTTCGGACGATAGGTTTGAAGAGATGGCCGACAAGTGTACAAAGGGAGGAACCAGGACAATAGGAGATTTTGTTAAACTTAATAAAGAAGATATAATAAAAATTTACGAGTTGGCAAGGTAAAAGTCAGTATTTTTAGCTGACTTTTCTTTTTTGTTACAATTTGGACATAAAAAAGTGATATAATTTATGATATAATCAATATGATTGGATAAACCATAATTTTATGGGGGATCAGTATGGACAAAAATAGCGATTTAAACCTAAAAAGAAACCGGCGAAAAAAGAATAGTGAAAAAAAGAAAAAAAGCTCCATTAAGCTTTTTTTCAAATGGGTTGGAATTGCTTTTCTCATTCTGTTTTTTGCAGCGGTTGGGGCAATCGGCGGAAAAGTCTTGGCTATAATTAAAAATACTCCTCCAATTTCTCAGGAGGCTTTGACGTCTCAGGTGCAGTCTTCTGTTGTTTATGCAAAAGACGAAAATGGTAACTGGCAGAGAGTAGCAATACTTCATGGTGCTGATAACAGGCTGTGGGTTCCAATAGAGAAAATACCCAAGAATTTACAAAATGCTTTTGTGGCAATAGAGGACCAGCGTTTTTATAAGAACAAACTAGGAATTGACCCAAAGAGAATTATTGGAGCTCTTATTGCGAACATTAAGGCGGGAGGAAAGCCTGTAGAAGGTGCCAGTACTATTACACAGCAACTTGTGAAAAACACCATGCTGTCCAGTGAAAAAACTATTACTAGAAAAATACAGGAAATGGTTTTGGCTTGGAGATTGGAGCAGATATATTCAAAGCAACAGATACTGGAAGCTTATCTTAATACCATCTATTTAGGCGGTCCCAATGTGAATGCCTATGGTGTTCAGGCAGCTTCTTTAGCTTATTTTGGCAAAGATGTGAGCCAGTTAGACCTTGCGGAATGTGCTATGATTGCGGGAATTACAAAGAATCCATCCCGTTATTCTCCTTATGCTGATCTAGAAGCCGCTACAGAAAGGCAGCATTTAGTGTTAAAGAAAATGCTGGAACAAGGCTATATAACAAAAGAAGAGTATGAAAAGGCAATCTCAGAAAAATTGGTTTTCAAGAAAACCAATTTTACCACTTATGAGCATAAATACTTTATTGACCAAGTTATAAATGATGTGGCAGATGCTTTGTCTCAGCACCTTAACATTTCCCACGATGAGGCAATAAAGAAAATATACAACGGGGGTTTGAGAATTTATTCTACTATGGATTTGCAAATACAAAAAACAATGGAAGAAGCTTTTAAAAATCCAAAATTGTTCCCTCCTGATATAAAGGATAGAAGTGGGAATACGAGAATAGTTCAAGGTGCAATGGTAGTGATGGACTGGAGGACTGGCGAGGTAAAGGGAATTGTAGGAGGCAGGGAAACAGAAGAGACTAAAGGTAAGACAAGGATATTTAACTATGCAACACAAGGTGGAAGACCAGCTGGTTCTTCTATAAAACCTCTTACAGTTTACGGACCTGCTTTAGAGAAAGGTTATACGGCAGCTACTGTTGTGGATGATGTTCCCGTTTTTTATAAACAATGGAACTGGGAGCCCCATAACTACGAAAGCGGGAAGTACAGAGGGCTTATGACCTTTAGAGAGGCTTTAACTTATTCCGAAAATGTTCCTGCGGCGAGGATAGTTGTAGAAATGATTGGACTTCATACTGCAGCGGAATATGGAAAGAAATTTGGACTCAACATTACAAAAGATGTTGCCTCTTCTCCTGCTGCTCTTGCATTAGGAGCGGGAGGCGCAGTTACACCCTTACAGGAAGCTGCAGCTTACGGTGCCATTGCCAATGGAGGAGTATATACTACTCCTATCACTTTTACAAAAGTCACTGATTCAAAAGGAAAAGTAATTTTGGAAAACAAGCCTTTACAGCATATGGTTTTAACGCCACAGAACGCATACATTTTAACAAGTATGATGCAGGACGTAGTGAAATACGGGACAGGTACAAATGCCAGACTCCCCAATATGCCTGTAGCTGGTAAAACAGGTACAAATGAAAGTTACAACGATGCATGGTTTACAGGCTTTACTCCTTACTACGTTGGGTCTGTGTGGATGGGTACAGGGGAAAACATTCCTATGATATATGGAGGGAGGGGAGTTGTAGGAGGCTCCTATCCAGCCATGCTATGGAGAACAGTCATGGCAGAGATACACAAAAGCTTGCCTTACAAAGATTTTGAAAGACCTCCAGGTATTATTTCTGTGACAGTGTGCAAGGATTCTGGGGAGCTTCCAACTGACCTGTGCCATCAAGACCCGAGAGGCGACAGAACCTATACTGAAATTTTTGCAGAAGGCACGCAACCCACTACCTACTGTACTGTCCATGTGCTGGCAAAAATTAATTCACAAAATGGCAAATTGGCGACAGAATTTACTCCACCAGATTTAGTTAAAGACGCTGTGTTCATTGACCCTCCAGGCAGGACTTCTGAACAAAATGCCGTGGCGCTAGATGGCAAATATGTGGTGCCAAAGGATTATGACGACACACCTCCACCAGCACAACCACCGTCGGGAGAAGTGTTGCCGCCAGAGAATACGCAAAATCCACCATCTCAGCCTCCGAATGAGATACAACAGCCTCCCGGGAATACTCCTCCCAATAATGGAGGGAATAACGGTACTACACAGAATCCGCCTCAGAATAACAACAATAATACGTCAAGTAACCCTCTGGAAAAGATCTTTCCTCCTAAAAATAGCAAGCCTTGAGCAATATCAAAAGAGTCCACTCCAAGTAGAGGGTGGGCTCTTTTGAAATTTTGTGGTATATTTAATGTAAAGAGCTTGTGAGAGGGGGCTTTTAGTTTGAAGGATAGTAGAAAGTATCTAGAAGAACTAGTACAATTTGGGCATAGAGGTTCTGCTACTAAAAATGAAAGGCAGGCGGCTGAATACATTTTAAGAGAGCTTGAGCGCATGGGTTATAAAGTAGAAAGGCAGACATTTAAGACTACAAGGGATAATCTCTACATGTTGCCGTTACAAGTTGCAATCTTACTATTTATTTCTGCCCTCCTTTCTCTAATGTATGGGGGTATAGTGAATGCATTAGCATTTTTCTTGAGCATATTCGGAATAATGCTTCTATTATTAGAGGTAAGCGGTATTCCGGTTGAAACGAGTATTATGCCGAGATTTTTGTCCCAAAATATTTTTACGAAATTTGATGAAAGCAAAGAAAAAAGAATAATTGTATCAGCTCACTATGATACTCAAAGAGCGAGTGTAATGTTTCACCCTAAAATTGTAGACTATTTAGGGTTAATTTATAATATTTCTTATGCAGGTTTTGGGCTTGTTCCGATTGGAATACTGTTTAATGTGTTTAAATTTCAACCCTTAGGAACTGTTTTTCTCATAATTGGCCTTATAATTGTTACTGCCAACATAATTTTTATGGCTTTATGTGAAATAACGGGTAAGTACACTCCGGGTGCTAACGACAATGGAACGGGGGTTGCATTAGCATTAGCTTTAGCCGAGTATTATATAAATCATAAAGATGAATTTCCCGGAAATGTTGATGTAGTATTTTTATTTACAGGCAGCGAAGAAACGGGAGAAAGGGGTATGAAACATTTTATAAAAAAATATGCTAAAAGCCTTCCCAAAGATACGCAATTTATAATTCTTGACAATTTAGGAACGGGTAAGATTACGTATCTTGAAGGAGAGGGAATGATTTTTTATAAAAAGGCAGGAAAGATGTTACTTGATATAGCTGAGGAAATGCAAAAAGGGCATAGCGGAAAAGTGCAGAGAATGAAAAACTTGCTCCTTCCGACAGACGCTTTACCTGTCATGGCAGCAGGTTTTGATGCTATAGCCTTCCTTGCAAAAGATGAAAAGGGAAGGCTAGGAAATTATCACTGGCATACAGATACAATAGAAAATGTAGATATAGACCTTCTTTTGTATGAGGAGGAATTTTTTAAAGAGTATTTGATGAAAGTAGCAAGAGAACTGGAGAAGAGATAAAAAGATTTAACCCAGAACTTGAGATAGTTTTTGCTACAAGAGGCGGATATGTTTTGAATGATGTAACAAAAGAAGATGCTTATTATAAAAGTAAGTCAAAAAATAAAATAGGTGGCGCTAGCTTATTTTTATTTTTACATAGATATGCTATAATATTTTTGTAAGCAATTACTTGCATAAATGTTGTGAGGTGTTTTGATGGGTGATTCGGTTAAGGAAAAGATAGTTGTATCTACTTTAAAACTAATTTCTGAAAAGGGGTATAGGTCTACAACTACAAGAAATATTGCAGAAGAGGCAGGAGTAAATGAAGTTACAATTTTTAGGTGTTTTAGAAGTAAAAAAGATATAGTCCTTTATGCTTTGAAAGAGCTGGAACTACTTAAACCCATGGATAAAAAGATATTGGAGAAGTGTAAATGGGATTTAAAAGAAGACCTTTTGATGTTGGCTGAAGAGTATCACAAGAATTTTACAGAAGATAAAGCTAAAATTATGATAGGTTTGAGAAGTCCAGAGATTTTTGAAGAGGTAAAGGAGTACTTGATGAGGATTCCAAAAGGTTTCAAGGATGTTTTAATTGAATATTTTAAGATAATGTATCAAAAGGGCATGTTAAATAATGATGATTTTGAATTACTGGCTTTTTCGTTTTTATCGTTAAATTTTGGCTTTATACTAATGAAAGCTTCTTACGGCAGAAAGTTGATTGGCTTCAGCAATGATGAGTTTGTCCGTAGAAGCATTGAAATTTTTGTAAAAGGAATAGCGAAAAGTAGTTGATGTGGTGTAAAATATATAGTATAGTAAGGTGCTGGGAGAGGAGAAGGATTAATGAAAATTGGCATTCCTAAAGCTTTGATGTATTATTTTTATTACCCTTTCTGGAAAACCCTTTTTGAAAGTCTCGGTTTTGAGGTAGTCACTTCTGACGATACTTCAAAGAGCATATTGGATATTGGCGTAAAGGAAGCTGTGGCTGAAATATGCCTTCCTATGAAGGTGTATACGGGACATGTGCTAAATTTGCTAGGAAAAGGAGTAGATTACATATACGTTTCCCGCTTTGTAAGTTTGAGAAAAGGAATTTTTATGTGCCCAAAATTCATGGGTCTTCCCGATATGATAAAAGGTCTTTTTGATAGAATTGAAGATAAGATTCTTACTCACCATATAGTTTCAAAGACTTTAGATATTTCTGAGTTTCACAATTATACCATATTTATAGAAAAATTTGGAATTGGTAAAAAGGACTTAAAGAAAGCTTTAGCAAAGGCAAGAGAAGAATGGCTTAAGTTTCGGAGGTTAAACAAGGAAGGGTACGATATGAATGAGCTTTTGACAAATAATAAACCTCAAAAATACGATGGTGATATAACTATAGGGCTTTTAGGTTATGTGTACAATGTGTACGATAGATTTGTAAATATGGACATATTTAGTGTCTTTAGAAGGCTTAATATAAAAGTAGTTACTTTTGATATGATGGATGAAAAGGTGATATACAAAAACCTGAGAAATTTTAGGAAAAACATGTTTTGGGAATTTACAAATATGCTATTAGGAACGGCTTATGAATTTATGAAGAGAGATGATATTGACGGAATTATTCATTTGACTGCTTTTGGATGCGGACCGGATTCTATTCTTGAACCTTTTTTGACGATAGATTCTGAAAAGAATAAAAAACCTTTTATGACAATAAGAATTGATGAGCAGACTGGAGAGAGTCACGTTATAGCGAGAGTAGAGGCTTTTACTGATTTGATAAGGATGAAAAAATATAAAGCCGAGGAAAAGGCGAAAGGCGTGGTGTAGGATGAAAATTACTTTTCCCTACATGGGCTCCCCCTATATGTATGAAAAGCTGTTTACTCTTTTGGGTCATGAAGTAATAACTCCTCCACGGCCTTCTCAGAAGACTGTAGACTACGGTGTAAAATACAGTCCCGAATTTGCATGTTTTCCTTTAAAGGTGATTTTGGGTACATATCTTGAGGCTTTGGAAATGGGAGCAGATACCATAGTCACATCGGGAGGAAACGGACCTTGTAGAGCGGGTTATTACGGGGAGGCCCAAAAGAAAATACTTAAAAATATGGGTTATGATGTTGAATTTATTATATTTGATGAGCCTAAGAAAGATATAAAGACTTTTATGGACAATGTGAAGAAAATAAAAGGGAAGAATTCATGGGGAAAGGTTTTAAAGGTGGCAAAAATTGTATATGATATGGCTAAATCTATGGACAAAGTAGAGAAAATAGTTGAAGTAAAGAGAGCTTATGAATGCAACAGAGGAGAGTTTACAAGGGCATGGCACGAGATAATGGAGGAATACAGAAAAATAGAATCTTCTGAGGATGTAAGAAGGGTAGAAAAAGAAGCTATTGAAAGATTAAACAGTATAAAGGTGTGTGAAGTGCCAGAAGAAGAGAAGATAAGAATTGGAATAGTTGGAGAAATATATGTTGTGATGGGGCCTTCTATAAATGGCAATATAGAAGAAGTCTTAAATACATACGGCGCGGAAGTTGAAAGGTCTCATTACATTTCAGAGTGGATTGATTTTAATTTAATTCCTCTACCTTCCTACAAAGAAAAAGAGCATCAAATTTTGAAAAAGGGAGAAAAGTACATAGAAATAATAATTGGCGGTCATGCCAAACAATCTGTTGGTGCCATAATAGATTTTATGGACAGAGGGTTTGACGGAGTTATTCACTTAAAGCCCTTTGGATGTCTTCCTGAACTTATTACTGAAAGCGCAATAAATAAGATAATAAGAGAGTACGAATTCCCAATTTTGACCTTGTCAATTGACGAGCAGATGGCTATTGCCAACACTTTGACTAGAATAGAAGCTTTTTTGGATGTCATAAGGTTAAAAAAACGTAAAAAAAGGATAGTGAGGTAGGACAAAGTGGAAAAGGTGTACATTGGTGTTGATGTAGGATCAGTGAGCATTAAGGTTGTGGCTATTGACAATGATAACAATATTTTATTTAGGTCCTACGTCAGAAATGTAGGACAGCCTATTGATATTGTAAAGGAAGAGCTTTAGAAATTGCACAATGAATTGCCTGACAAAGAGATAGGTGGAGTAGGTGTTACTGGAAGCGGTAGACAGCTAATCGGCTATGTCTTAGGGGCTGATGTGGTTAAAAATGAAATTACTGCCCATGCAACTGCTACAATTTATTTTCACCCAGATGTCAGCACTATTTTTGAAATCGGGGGACAAGATTCGAAACTGATCATAATAAGTGATGGCACAATAGCTGATTTTGCTATGAATACTGTTTGTGCTGCTGGTACAGGGTCATTTTTGGATCACCAGGCCCAAAGGCTTGGGATAAAGATTGAGGAATTTGGAGAGATTGCTCTTACTGCGAAAAGAGAGGTTCGCATTGCTGGAAGATGTACAGTTTTTGCTGAATCGGATATGATATCAAAACAGCAGTACGGTTTTAGTAAGGCAGAGATATTAAAAGGACTGTCAAAAGCCTTGGTGAGGAATTATATGAATAATCTAGTAAGAGGAAGAAAATTAAGACCGGTCTTTGTGTTTCAGGGAGGAGTTGCGGCGAATATTGCTATAAAAAAGGCCTTTGAGGAAGAAATAGGTCATGAGGTGATAGTGCCTAAACATTATGATATAATGGGTGCTATAGGGATTGCGATGATTGCTAAAGAAGAGGTAAAGAGGATAGGTGGACCTACCAAGTTTAAAGGTTTTGATGTATCGGAAGAAAAATTTGAAACCACCACCTTTATATGCAAAGCTTGTCCCAATGAGTGCGAAATAATCCAGATTAAGGCGAATGGAAAGATAATTGCTATGACAGGAGATAGATGTGGGAGATATTCAAATTCTGTAATATGAAAATGAGGGGATAACCCCCTTTTTATTTTTTTGATTGATTTTTTCATGGGTAAGAGGTAAAATTTAATTAAATGTAACAGTTGTTACAACAATGAGGTGGTATTGTGGAAATAGAGCTTAAAAATATAAGTTACTTTCGAGATGGAAAGTACATTTTAAAGAATGTGTATTTTAAATTCGAGAAAAATGGCATATACACTGTAGTAGGGCCGTCTGGAGCAGGAAAATCTACAATGCTTAAATTGATCAATAGATTAATTGAACCTACAGAAGGAGCTATTTTTATAAATGGTGTTGAATACAAAAATATAGATGTAATTCTCTTACGAAGAAAAATTGGCATGGTATTTCAAAGGCCTTTCCTATTTGAAGGTACGGTAAAAGAAAATATTGAATTAGGGCCTTCTCTTAGAGGGGAGAAAAACATAGATGCGCTTTTTTACCTTGAAGCAGTTGGATTGAGCAAAGACTACCTCTTTAAAGATGTGAACAATCTATCAGGAGGAGAAGCACAAAGGGTTTCCATTGCCAGAGCCCTTGCAAATTCTCCTGAAGTACTTCTTTTGGACGAGCCTACCTCTTCCCTTGACCCTACTTCTACCAGCATAATAGAAGAGCTAATTAAAAGGCTTAATAGAGAGGGCATTATGGTTATATGGGTCACCCACAACATGGAACAGGCAAAGAGAATAGGAGATTATACCTTGTTTCTTTACAAGGGAGAACTAATAGAGGCAAGAAAAACATGGGAATTTTTTGAAAATCCTATAAGCGAGGTTTCAAAGTTATTTTTGGAAGGAAAATTAAAGGAGATGATAGAATGAGTACTAGCTCTTTGATTTTTGCTTCTTCTCTTGTGTTTGTTGCTATTTTCATTTCTTACTATCAAAAGCTTGGCATTGAAAAGGAGATAATAATAGGAACGGCTAGGGCTGTTTTACAGCTTATGATTGTAGGGTATATACTTCATTATATCTTTTCAGCAAATAATGCTTTTTTTACTTTGGCAATGGTGGCGATTATGATACTTGTAGCTGGGCACAATGCTTCAAAGAGGGGGAAAGAGATTCCAGGAATTTTTTATTATGTAACTTTTTCCATTGCAGTAAGCGCTGCTGTAACACTTTCTCTTCTTGTACTGTTTGGAAACATCAAATTTGAGCCTCAACAGGTTATACCTGTATCTGGTATGATAATAGGAAATTCTATGGTGGCTTCCGGGCTTTCTGTATCCAGATTAAAAGATGAGATAAAAAATAGGCAGGAAGAGATAGAGGCCTACCTTGCTTTAGGAGCTACTTCCAGGCAGGCTGCTCAAAAAGTAATAAAGATGAGCATAAAGACAGGAATGATGCCAACAGTGGACAGCATGAAAACATTAGGTATTGTTCAACTTCCTGGCATGATGACAGGTCTTATATTAGGAGGAGTAGATCCGATTACGGCTGTAAAATATCAGATAATGGTTACTTTTATGCTGGCATCGACAGTTGCAATATCCTGTTTCACAGTGACTTTTTTGACGTACAGGACATTTTTTACAAAACAACATCAACTAAGGCAGGCCTTTTAGCCTGCCTCAAAATTATGGTATTAAAACCTGCCCTTTATAAGGGTCATATACGTAGTACAAAAATCCTTCTTTTAGTGAAATTTGAAATATCAGTTTATCTTGCTGCCAGAACTGGGGCGATATTTCCTCTATTTTTGTATCTTCAAATCTTGACCTCAAATCTTCTCTTTCCCCTGTTTTGAGATTGTACACGTAAGTATTTGACTGTTGTGAGGTATCGTTGTAAGCGAGTACTGCAAGGTATTTTCCACTGGAATCTACTTTAATATCTGGTATAATTGTATTTTCAAGAGAATCTATTAGTTTAAATGCTCTGTGAGATATATCATAGCTTATTATTCTGCTTTGAGACCTATCATTAGTTTGCATTGTGAAAAATATGGTATTAGTTTTTGGACTATAAGTCAAAGCAGTTGAATGAGCATTTAGATTGTCTGGCAAAATTTCTTTTGGAATTTCTCCGCTGTCAAAAAGCTTTGTTTCAACATTATTTTCTATTTTATAAAAGGTTCCATTTTTTTCAATAAACTCCACAGTTCCTAAATCTTTTATGCTGTCAATTATATAGCCATTGCTATCAGGAGACAAATAGTAACGTGATTTATTTACAGAGCAATACCCGTTCATAATATATCCATAGGTTAACGACGCATCTACATAAGGTTTGCCGTCTTCTGTACCTGAGCCTAAAATTTCATAGGCTACAGGATGAGGACTTGATACAGTCATTATTGTAGGAGGGTTTTTCATTAGTACCCTTGCGAAATCTTCATCTCTTACTATTATTGCTTGCAAGAATTTCTTTACCACTTCTTCGGGGGTCAATTCTTCTCTACTTAACTCAATCTTCATAAGTTGCATTGTATTTCCTCTTATATCCTCGTTTAGATTTTTCAGGACGAAAATGCTTTTTGAATCACTACTCCATACAGGCCAGTAATAAGTGTATAAACTGCTTGTTACGTAGTTTTGTATTTTTTCTTTAAGTACTTCTGGGGGTATGCGCTTTGGCACATTTAGCGTCACTTGTTTTTTGGTTGTGAAAGATGCGGCGTCTGCTATCCAAATGTTATTCATACTTACTGTAACATTCATATCCTCTACTTTTTCTTTTTGAGGTTCATATTTCTCATATGCTATATAGTAACCATTTGGAGATACAGAAGGATTTTTGCCTTCATCAATTATTTTTTCGCTGCCGTCTTTTAGGTTTTTATAAATTATTTTATTATCCCTTTCAAAGACTATAGCATCTTCAGTTTTTACAAAAGATCCACAGCTTCCATCTGCTAATTTAGTGACTTTTAAGCTTTTTAAATCTATTGCATTAATATTACTTTCTTTTACCTCAAAACCATGGGTTTCTCTTGGAACAATTATTTGTTCAGTGTAAATTACTTTATTCCCATCTGGTGAAAAACCTGGGTCGCTATAATAAGTATCTCTATCTTTGCTTTCGATTATTTTAGTTTCTTTTCCAGTCTTTAAATCTTTAATGTAAATTGCGTTTTTACCATCAGATGTTCTTGTTGTGAATACTAATTTTGTTCCATCTAGTGAAATGCCAACTTCACCGGAAGTTTTATCTATTATTTTTTTAAAGCCTTTATTGTCGTACTTGTATATACCTTTGTCATATAAGGGTATATATATAGTCCCATTATATTCTGCTATTTTTCCAGCATTTATATTTCCTAAACTTATAAAAGATATTTGATTTATAATTTTTAATTCTTCTGCATTTACTTTTGTTATTAAATTATCTTGCAAGTTCTTGATGCCGAAAGAAAACACCATTAAAAGTATTGCAGCAGCTGCTATGATTGCTACACCTATCTTTTTCCATCTGTTTCTTTTAAATCTTTTTTTAAGAGATTCTTTGAGCTGGTGATTTACAGGAATTAGTTCTTTTAGCCTATTGAGATTTTCCTCTATTCTCTTTTCGTCCATTTTCATCCCTCCAAACATTTTATTACAAGATTTTTCAATTTTTGAATTATTCTATAAGCCTGCGCTTTTACCGCTTCTTCTGTTTTTTCAATTAATTGAGAAATTTCTCTGTGTGTCATGTTTGCAAAGTATTTTAAATTTACAATTTCTATTTCTTCTTTTGAAAGGGAATAAAGGGACTTTTTCAAACAATCTAATTCTACTTCCCTTTCCAATTTGTCTTCAAATACATCAGGATAAAAATGCTCCATAATGAGTTCTTCTGATACTAGGTTTTTCCTCATTCTGTAATAGTCTGTCACAGTATTTCGGGCTATAGAAAAAATCCATGCCTTTGAGTTTGATTTTACTGTATTGTACTTTTCAAAGGCTTTTTGAAAAGTTTCACTTACAATGTCATCTGCATCCCATTTGTTGCCAACTTTAAAATATACGTACCGGTACACATCGTCAAAGTTTTTCTCATAAAATTCAATAAAGCTTTCTGGCACAAATTTGGCCTCCCTTCTCTCCTTTATTGACTCCTCCCACCTTTATAGACGAAAATCTACACAAAAGGTAACAATACCCTTGCATTTATTTTAGTTTTATAATAAAATAATGTACAAATCAATTTGTAAATGCGATGAAGCGGAGCAGTAGGCAATGAGGGCTTTCAGAGAGTCGTTGGCAGGTGCGAAACGGCAGCCTGACTTGCTGAAACTCGCCGCAGAGCAGGCGCACTGAAATAAGTAGGTGCGCACGGCTTGCCGCCGTTACAGGCTTTGAGAGGGCGCTTTTGCGCCAAAAAGAGTGGTACCGCGGAAGATGTGGGTCTTTCGTCTCTTTGAGATGAAAGGCTTTTTTTAATGGAAAAATTAAAAAGTAGAGGTGGAGGATATGGCGTATTCAGTGGAGATTGATAGGAAATGGCAGAAAATCTGGGAAGAGACAAAACTTTACAAGTTTAATCCTGAAAATGTGGACAAAAAGCTTTATTGTTTAGAGATGTTTCCGTACCCTTCAGGGGCAAAATTGCACATAGGTCACTGGTATAATTACGGTCCTACAGATTCATGGGCAAGAATGAAGAGGATGCAGGGCTATGAAGTATTCCACCCTATGGGGTTTGACGCCTTTGGCCTTCCTGCTGAAAATTATGCCATAAAGACAGGCATACACCCTTATGACTCGACAATGGAAAACATAAGGACCATGGAAAGACAACTCAGAGAAATGGGAGTCACTTTTGACTGGGACTATGAGATTATAACCTGTCTGCCAGAGTACTATAAATGGACTCAGTGGATTTTCTTAAAACTTTATGAAGCAGGTCTTGCCTACAGAAAGAAAGCGCCTGTAAACTGGTGTCCCAGCTGCCAGACTGTTCTTGCAAACGAACAGGTAATTGATGGGAAATGCGAAAGGTGCGGAACTGAAGTTACAAAGAAAGAGCTTACTCAGTGGTTTTTCAAAATAACTGCCTATGCGGAAGAACTTTTAGAAAAATTAGATGATCTTGATTGGCCTGAAAAAACTAAAATGATGCAGAGGAACTGGATTGGAAAATCTGAGGGCGCAGAGATAGAGTTTAAAATTGATGGGAAAGACTTGTCTTTTAGAGTTTTTACCACAAGGGCAGATACGCTGTTTGGAGCAACTTATGTGGTATTGGCTCCTGAGCATGAATTGGTGGATTTGATTACTACAGAGGAATATAAAGAGGCTGTGGAAGAATACAAAGAGTATGCCAAAAAGCAGAGTGAGATTGAGAGGCTTTCAACAGAAAAGGAAAAGACAGGAGTGTTTACAGGAGCGTACGCGATTCATCCGCTGACAGGTGAAAAACTCCCTATTTGGATAGCGGATTATGTGCTTGTAACTTACGGTACTGGATGTGTTATGGGAGTTCCTGGTCATGATGAAAGAGACTATGAATTTGCGACAAAATACAATCTGCCTATAAAAAGAGTTATAAAAGGAGTTGGAGATGTAGACGACAGTTTGCCTTTTGTGGAATATGGAATTTTAGTAAATAGCGAAGAATTTACGGGGATGACATCTGAGGAAGCGCGAGTCAAAATAGTCGAAAAGTTGAAAGCAGAAGGGAAAGCAGAGTTTAAAGTAAATTATAGGATGAGGGACTGGCTTGTGTCCAGACAGAGGTACTGGGGAGCTCCCATTCCTATAATCCACTGCGAACGCTGTGGAATAGTGCCTGTGCCAGAAGAGGATTTACCTGTACTTTTGCCATATGATGTTGAGTTTGAGCCAACAGGAGAATCTCCTCTTAAAAAGCATGCAGGTTTTATGAATGTCACCTGCCCTAAGTGCGGAGGTCCGGCTTTAAGAGATCCTGATACTCTTGATACTTTTGTAGATTCTTCTTGGTATTACTTGAGATACCCTGACAATAAAAACGATAAAGAGCCTTTTAATAAAGAGTGGATAAACAAAATGCTTCCAGTAGATAAATATGTAGGTGGAGCAGAGCACGCCACTATGCACCTTTTGTATTCGAGGTTTATAACGAAAGTTTTAAGAGATCTGGGATACCTTAATTTTGGTGAACCTTTCCTTTCACTTGTGCATCAGGGGACGATTTTAGGGCCGGATGGCAGCAGAATGAGCAAATCAAGAGGGAATGTTATTTCGCCGGATGACTATATTAAACAGTACGGTTCAGATGTATTTAGGCTGTATCTAATGTTTGGCTTCTCTTACTCAGAGGGCGGGCCATGGAGCGATGAAGGAATAAGGGCTATTGCTAGATTTGTCAATAGGGTGGAGAGGTTTATAGAAAAATTTATTGAGACCAGACAAAATCCAGGGAAGACAAAAGAAGAAATGGAAGATGCGGAAAAAGAATTGAACTATGTGAGACATTACACTATAAAACACGTGACATTGGATGCCGATAAATTTGAGTTCAACACTGCTATAGCGAGAATAATGGAACTTGTAAATGCTTTGTACAAATATGAAAATGAGGTTGAAGTAAAGAACATGAAATTTTATGAAGATGTGGTAAGAGATTTTGTAAAAATCCTGGCGCCCTTTGCGCCCCATTTCTCTGAAGAGATGTGGGAAAGACTGGGGTATGAATATTCTGTTTTCAATCAGAAATGGCCTGAGTGGGACGAAAAAGCCCTTGAAAGAGAGATGGTAGAGATAGCTATTCAGGTAAATGGAAAGGTTAGAAGCAAGGCTCAAGTACCTTCAAATGCAACGGATGAAGAGTTAAAGCAGATTGCTCTTTCTGATGAGAGAGTGAAGTCTTACTTGGATGGCAAAGAAATAAAAAAAGTGATAATTGTAAAAAATAGACTTGTGAATATTGTAGTAAACTAAAGCAGGGCTTGCCCCTGCTTTAGTTTTTGTTATAATTTAGTTTAGAGGTGAGTAATTTGATGAAAGCTGAGGCTGTAATTGATAGTATAGTAAAGAAATTAGTTGAAACTATTGATCCCAAAGCTATTATACTTTTTGGTTCACTGGCAAAAGGCAAGAATCATGAAAATTCTGATATTGATTTATTGATTGTGTGGGATGAAGAGGAAGGATTAAATAATACTCAACGGCGTATAAAATTAAGAAAGTTGCTTGGATTTGTGGAAGTTCCTATTGATATTTTGACGTGTACGAGTGAAGAACTAAAAGAGGCAATGAAAGACGATAAATCATTTACTGCAAATATAGTAAAAGAAGGGAAGGTTATATATGGTAGACTCAACTGATTACAGAAAATGGATTGAAAGAGCAGAACAAGACTATCGTATTGCAAATATAATAAAAGAAGAAGACCTTCATGGTGTAGAAGATTCTTTTTGCTATATTTGTCATCAGGCTGCTGAAAAATTGTTAAAGGCTTTCTTGTTATATAATTCAGAGTCAGTTCCTAAAACACATGATTTAATTTTTCTTTTAGAAAGAAGCAAAGTTTACGATTCTTCATTAGAGGAATTTTTTGATGGGATTAGTATACTAAATGAGTATGCCGTTTCTGCAAGGTATCCTATTGATTTTGAAACTTCAAGAACAACTAAGGAAGCGGAGGAAGCCTTTGAAGTACTTGAAAATTTAAGGCATGAAATATTAAAAAGAATAAAATGACTTTATCGTTTATAGACGGTCTTTTATTTTTATGCTATAATGTACTTGCAAATGTTTAATAAACAAATAATTGTTTGGGAGTGTGTGAATGTGGCATTAACACAAAGAGAAAAAGAGATACTAAGATTAATCAAGAAAAATCCCATGATTTCTCAGGAAGAGCTGGCGAAGATGCTGGGAATAAGCCGGTCAGCTGTTGCAGGGCACATAGCTAACCTAATGAAAAAGGGGTTTATACTGGGTAGGGGCTATGTAGTAAGGGATTTAAAAGGAGTTACAGTAATTGGAGGTGCAAACATAGATATAAAAGGGAAACCCTATAAGGAATTAAGGCAGCACACATCAAATCCAGGCCACATAAACATAGCACCTGGTGGAGTGGGGCGAAATATTGCTCATAATCTCGCACAACTCAATGTTCCTGTGACTTTTTTAAGCGTTGTTGGCAATGATGATGAAGGAAGAAGGCTTTTAGAGGAGACAAGGCAGGCAGGAGTTAATGTAGAACAGGTGGTGATTTCAAATACCAGGCGAACAGGCATATACCTCGCTATTTTAAATGCAATTGGCGATATGGACATAGCCCTTTCAGGTATGGACATTTTAGAAGAATTAAATATACAGTATCTTGAGTCCAAGACAGAGGTTATAAAAAATAGCGAGATTGTAGTTTTTGATGCCAATATTCCTGAGGAGAGCATTAGATACATTACAGAACTTTGTTACAACAATAACATTCCTGTGGTAGTAGAACCTGTCTCAATAGACAAGGCGAAAAAATTAAAAAATGTGTTAGACAAGATTGATTATATCACTCCAAATAAAGAAGAATTGGAATCTATAACAGAGATAAATATACTGAATGATGAGGATATGAAAAAAGCTGTTAAATATTTGAGAGATAAAGGAATTAAAAACGTCATAGTAACTTTGGGGGAGAGAGGCGTATATGTTTCTTCAGAAGAATTAGAAAAATTCATAGAGCCTTACCAAACTGAAATTGTGGATGCCACGGGCGCAGGGGATGCGCTGACGGCAGGCTTGGTTTATGGCATTTTCAATGGTTATTCTCTTGAAGTATCAGCAAAGCTGGGACTTGCTGCAGCTTCCCTTACTATATCCTCACCTTATACAGTTAATCCGTTTTTAAATGAAAATCAGTTAAAAAATATAGTAAAGGAGATTTGAAAAATGAATAGATTTATCGATTTGTCAGAAGAAGTAAAAAGTGCCTTAGAGGAAAGAAGGCCAGTTGTGGCTTTAGAATCTACGATAATATCCCACGGTATGCCCTACCCACAAAATATTGAAACTGCCAGAGCCTTAGAAGAAATTGTAAGGGAAAATGGCGCTGTACCTGCTACAATTGCAATTATAGGAGGAAAAATAAAAATAGGTCTAAATGAAGAGGAACTGGAGTTTATGGGTACATCAAAAGAAATATTAAAAGCCAGCAGAAGAGATTTGCCTGTTGTCATAGCAAAAGGGTTAAACGCTGCTACTACTGTTTCTGCCACGATGATTTGCGCAAATCTTGCAGGTATAAAGGTATTTGTGACAGGAGGAATAGGAGGAGTACACAGAGGGGCAGAAGAGACTTTCGATATATCTGCCGATTTGCAAGAACTTGCAAACACAGATGTAGCAGTTGTATGTGCAGGAGCAAAAGCTATACTTGATTTACCTCGTACTTTAGAATATCTTGAAACCTTTGGTGTTCCTGTAATTGGATTTAGAACAGAGGAATTTCCTGCTTTTTACACAAGAGAGAGCGGGCTCAAAGTGGACTACAGGGTGGAAGATGAAGTAGAAGCCGCAAAGGTTATAAAAACTAAATGGGATTTGGGACTTAAAGGAGGGATTTTAATAGCCAATCCCATTCCTGAAGAATATGCCCTAGACAGAGCTTATATTGAAAAAGCCATAGAAGAGGCTATTTTTGAAGCAGACAGACGAGGAATAAGGGGTAAAGCCCTTACGCCATTTTTGTTGGAAAAGATAAAGGACCTGACAGAGGGTAAAAGTTTAAAAGCAAATATTGAACTTGTTAAGAATAATGCCAGAGTTGGAGCCAAAATTGCTGTACAATTGAATAAACTGTATAAAGAGGCGTAGAACGCCTCTTTATACTTTATTACCTTCTTTATTACCTTCTTTCTCTGTCATGGACCTCGTCAATTATTTCCTGACGCATGTTCTGTATGCTTATAAGCCTGTTTCTATTTTTTTCTTTTATCCTCTCTATTTCTTCAGGTGAAAGCTCTTCTGCGTGGAGTTTCAGATAATCTTCTGCTTCTCTATAATTTTCTATTGTATTGTGTATCATTTCTTGAAGCTTTTCCACATTGTCTGACCTATCATCAGGCTTTGGCTTTTTTGTATATCTTTCTTCTTTTTCCATAGACATCACTCCTAAATTTTTATTTTCATATTTATTTTGTTCAGCAAAAATTTATTTATGTGTTATAAAACAGATGAGATATTGAAGAAAATCTGGGATACAGTTATAATTGTAATATAATTAAAAACCTCAAATCTGTTATAATACTAAAGACTTGAGGTGAAAAATATGGCTCTTTACACGCTTACAATTGCAGTAATATTTTTATACATCTTTATTACAGGCTTTCATGACGAGGGAAATTTAATAGCTACCATCGTATGTTCAAGGTCTATAGAGGCGAAAAAAGCTTTAATTATAGCTTCTGTTGCTCAGTTTTTAGGACCTTTGATTGTTACCACGGCAGTTAGCACTACTATTGCAAAGGATATTATAAAATATTCTTACCTTATTAAAAGCGGTGAAAATATATCATTGTTGATACTTTCTGGTATCTTGGGAGCTGCTCTGTGGAATTTTATAACATGGTACTATGCTATTCCTTCTAGCTCTTCGCATGCTTTAATTGGAGGTATATTGGGGCCTTTTGCAATAGAGTACGGTTTTCATTCTATCAATTTTTACGGAATAATGACAAAAGTTATAATACCTCTATTTTTTTCTCCTGTAATAGGCTTTGCTGCTGGATATATAATTACATTAATTTTCTGGAAATTATTGAAAAATGCGCAACCTTCTGTGAATAGTTTTCTTAAAAAACTTCAATACGGTACGATGTTTTTATTGAATATAGGGCAAAGTGCAAACGATGCTCAAAAAGGAATGGGTTTGATTGTAATTTTAATGATGATAAAGGGAAACACTCATAATTTTGAAGTTCCCTTTTTTATAAAATATATAGCAGCTTTTATGATATCCTTTGGTCTTTTATTTGGTGGATTTAGAATGATAAAAAGTGTGGGCGGAAGGATATACAGAGTAAGACCTTTTCACTCTTTTAATGCTCAGCTTTCATCTCTTTTGGTAGTGACTGCTGCTACTTTGGTTGGAGCGCCTATAAGTGGCACACAGCTTGTGAACTCTTCCATTTTGGGCGTTGGAGCAAGGGAGAGGCCTAGCGCAGTAAGATGGCAGTTTGCAAAAGCCATAATTGCCGCCTGGATTACCACAATACCAGCTTCTTTTATATTTTCTTCCATCATTTATATGGTTGCTAAATTATTGTAAGAGGTGATGAAGGTGAATGTATTTAAATGGCTTTTTACTGAAAGTGTTGATTTCTACAAACTGTTGCAGGAGCAGTCTAAACTTACACTGCAGGGAGTAACAGCTTTAGAAAGGTATATGTTTACAGGGAGTGAAGAAGACGGCAAAGAAGTTACAAGACTTGAAAAGCTTGCGGATAGGAAAAGAGAGGAACTTATAAAAGAGCTTGACAGGACTTTTATAACTCCTTTTGACAGGGAAGATATTTTTAACCTTTCTAAGGCTATTGATGATATACTGGACTATTCAGATAGTACAGTAGAGGAGATGGAGATATATGAACTTGAACCTACACCGGAGCTGAGAGAGATTGTAGAAGTTATACGAATTAGCACTGAGCTTATACATGAATCTGTATGCAATTTAAACAAAGATAGAAAAAAAGGAATGAGGCAAGCGCTGCAAGCCAAAAAATACGAGAACAGAGTAGAAAATCTTTACAGAAAGAATTTGGCAAAGCTTTTTGAGGGGGATGACATAAAGTATATACTTAAAATGAGGGAAATTTTCAGGCACCTGAGCAATTGTGCTGACAGAATAGATTTAGCAGGAGATATACTTGGTCACATTTATGTGAAAATGATATAAAGGGCAGAATTTGCCCTTAAATTTTTGTCATATAAGAGTTTTTATGTGTATTATTTTTGTGTTTTATGATAAAATGAAAGAGAAGAGAGGGGAGACGTTTATGAAAAGAATTAACAAAGTCTATAATTACGTTCAAGAAGCTTGCGAAAGGCAATTTAAAGAAAGAGGAGAAGTAACAGGTGTTTCTGCCATGGAAGTAGCCCAAGCTTTAAAAATTCAAAGAAGTAATGCTTCCAGTGATTTGAATACCCTTGTTAGGGAAGGGAAGTTGACAAAAATCGAAGGTAAACCAGTATTATACAAAGTTAAAGAGCTGAGCATTACTTCTAACGTTAATCATTTGAGGACAAAAGATGCTTTTAGTGAAATAATAGGTGCTGAGTTAAGCCTTAAAAATGCTGTACAGCAAGCCAAAGCTGCTATAATTTATCCTCCTCATGGACTCCATACTCTTTTGCTTGGAGAAACTGGAACGGGTAAGTCTATGTTTGCAGAAGTTATGTACAACTTCGCGAAAGAAATTGGGCGTATAAAGAAAAATGCTCCTTTTGTGACTTTTAACTGTGCCGATTATGCCAGTAATCCTCAGCTTTTGATGGCTCATTTGTTTGGAGTAAAAAAGGGAGCTTATACTGGTGCAGATAGTGATAAAGTTGGCCTTGTGGAGAAAGCTGATGGTGGAATTTTATTTTTGGATGAAGTTCACAGATTGCCACCAGAGGGTCAGGAAATGCTTTTTTATCTTATTGACAAAGGATTGTACAGAAGACTTGGCGAATCTGATGTAGAGCATAAAGCAAATGTTCTGATAATATGTGCTACCACGGAAGATATTGAATCTGCGCTTCTTAAAACTTTCATAAGGCGAATTCCAATGGTAATTAAACTTCCAAGTTTGGCGGAGAGAACGTATGAAGAAAGGTTTGAACTTATTAAAAATTTCTTCAAAGCTGAAGCTGCTATTATTAAAACAGATGTAATGATTACATCTAACGCCTTAAAGGCCTTGTTACTTTATGATTGCCCCAATAATGTAGGGCAGTTAAAGAGTGACATAAAGCTTGCAATAGCTAAAGCGTATCTGGGATACATGATGAAAAGGGATGAAAATGTATGTGTCCATACGGAGGATTTGCCTGAATATGTAAGAAAAGGTCTTTTAAAGTATAAGGAAAAAAGAGAAGAGATTGATAAATTCATTACAGGAGAGATAATAAGGTTTTCTGCTGATGATATGGTGCAGATTGTTCAGAGGAACACTCAAATTTTCAATTTTTATGAAGCTTTAGAAGAAAAAAGGAAGATTCTTGAGCAAAAGGGTTTGAGTGAAGAGGATATCAAACTTATTATGAGTATTGATATTGACACTTATTTAAAAAGATATCTTTTGAATTTAGACAAAAGCAACTTAGAGGAGCTATACAAGGTAGTGGACAAAAAAGTGGTTAACTTAGTACAAAATTTCTTAAGCTATGCCAGCAAAAAATTGCAAAAAGAATTTAGCGATAAAACTTTGTACGGGCTTTCTATGCATGTCGCAAGTTCTATTGAAAGGATACTAGAAGGTAAAGATATTGTAAACCATCAGTTAGAACATATAAAGAAGGTTTATCCAAAGGAGTTTGAAATAGCTAAAGTATTAAAAGAAGAAATTCAAAGAGAATTCAACATAGTTGTGCCTGAAGATGAAGTAGGTTTTATTACAATGTTTCTTTGTCTTGAAGAAGGAACGGAAGAAAAAGATGAAAGAGTAGGCATTATTGTTGCTATGCACGGAGAAGCAGCTGCTACTTCTATTGCAGAGGTAGCTAACAGGCTTTTGGGTGAAAATTATGTAATTGGATATAATATGCCTCTTGACCAAAAACCAGAAATTGCATTGAACAATTTGGTAAATATCGTTAAAAAGGTTAATAAAGGCAAAGGGGTATTGCTTCTTGTTGATATGGGTTCACTAGTATTTTTCGGCGATATGATATACGAGAGAACAGGTATTCCAGTAAAGACTGTTGAAATGGTTTCTACTCCTATGGTACTAGAAGCAGCAAGAAAAGCTTTGCTCAATTCATCTTTAGATGAAGTATATGATGCAGTTGTCAATTTAAGCCCCTATGTAGGGCGGATTTATAGAGAAAGTGTTAAATTTGAAAATCCTCTCAAGAAAAATGTAATCATAACTGCTTGTATAACAGGGGAAGGTACGGCAGTTAAACTTAAATCAATACTGGAAAAAGAGCTCAATTTAAAAGAGAAGGATATAGATATCATCCCGATGGAAATTGAAAGTAAAAAAGAATTTAAAAGGAAGCTTCTTAATATAAAAGAGGAGAAAAATGTTTTGGCGGTGGTAAGCGCTATAAATCCAGAAGATGAGTCCATTTTGTACATTTCTACATCTGATGTATTTGATAAAAACAAGTTATCTGTATTGAAAAACGCAATAGAAGCCGTATCTAATGTGGGTTTGATTGACAATATGAGAGAAGTCATAAGAGAAAATGTGAGAATAGATGCTGAAAAGTATATCTCTTCATTTAAACAGTTTTATTCTACTTTAATAGCAAAAGGTGTAAAACTGAATGAGGATATTACAATAGGTTTGATTCTTCATATTGCCTGTGTAATTGAGCGCATTATTGAGGGCAAAGAGTTGACACATGTGAAAAATACACAACAATACATTAGAGATTATCCAAAAGAATTTGAAACCATAAGAAAAACAGTCAAGATTTTAGAAGAAGGATGTGATATTAGTATTTCTGATGAAGAATGTGTAAATATAATGAAAATTATCTATTCAATTTAATACACATATGTGTATTGAAGACGTTTTTATAGGATACACATTAAAACATAACAAGAAAGATAAAAATAAGAGGCAGAAAAGAAGCTGTATTTTAAATTCGAGAGCTAGTTGGCATAAAATTTGCGTAAATATACGTTGCAAAATATTTTGAAGGGGAGTTGATCTAATGGATACGTTCATTAATTTTCTTGACAGGTATTTTATGCCTGTAGCAGGAAGACTTGCTGAGCAAAGGCATTTAAAATCTATTCGTGATGGAATAGTTGCTACAATGCCATTACTTCTCATTGGTTCGTTTTTCTTGATTATAGCTTTTCCACCTGTACCTGCTCTTGAAGCTTTAATTAAACCCTATGTGAACGATTTATTAAAAATAGTCAATGCAACATTTGGAATAATTGCTATGGTTGCATCTTTTACAATAGCTTATTCTCTAGCTGGAACTTATAAATTAGATAGTTTAGCTGCAGGAATTCTTAGTTTATCTGCTTTTATGGTAGCAATTCCGTTATCACAGGATGGGAATATTCTTTTGAAGTGGACAGGAAGTCAGGGGCTTTTTGTGGCTATTTTAATAGCAGTATTTACTGTAGAAATGCAAAGAAAATTTATAGAAAAAAATTTAATTATTCGTATGCCTGAAGGAGTTCCACCTTCTGTTGCAAGATCATTTGCAGCTTTGGTGCCGGGGTTTGTAATACTTTCGGTAGTATGGGTTATTAATTTTATCTTGGTTAAAAGTGTTAATCTTTCCATACCTGAAGTTATAAATAAAGTAATTGCACTTCCGCTTATGCATCTAGGTTCTACCTTACCTGCTATAATACTTGCAATACTGGTAGCACAATTGTTATGGAGTGTAGGTATACATGGCCAAGCGATAGTAGAAGGAATAATGGCCCCAATATGGATTTCATTTGCGGAACAAAATGCTGCAGCAAAAGCCGCTGGAGAAATTGTATTACCACATATAGCCACTTTACAATTTTTCCAAATTTTTGTACAAATTGGAGGAACAGGTACTACCTTAGCATTGGCTTTGTTGTTACTTTTTACTACTAGGTCAAAGCAATTAAAAGCGGTAGGAAGGGCTGCGATAGGTCCAGGATTATTCAACATAAACGAACCAATAACTTGTGGAATGCCGATAGTAATGAACCCGATAATGATAGTCCCTTTTATGATAGCTCCTATTCTAGTTGCACTTATTACTTATTTTGCCATGGCATTAAATATTGTAGGGAGACCTTATGCTCTAATTCCTTGGACTACTCCTGTACTGATAAGTGGTTTTCTTACAACTGGAGATTGGAAGGCAATAGTTTTGCAGATTATCAATTTTGCAGTAGCAGGAGCAGTATATTATCCCTTCCTGAAATTATGGGACAACAAGAAATATGAAGAGGAGCAACAGGCAATGTTAGAGAAGGAGTAAATGGTACGGACAAGTGAATGTTTTCTAATAGGACAAAAAATAAAAAAATATAAATAGACTTGCGTATCCTGGTGGGTTTTATTTCCAGGGTACGCAATATGTTCAATTTTTCTATCGAGAATGTGATCCTGCAAAATACACCTGAAATTAAAGAATCTTTTAAAAAATGCCATACTACAAAAATAAAGTAGGGAGGTATAAAGAATGAAAATCTTGTTAATCTGCGGAGCTGGCATGTCTACCAGTTTGCTAGTAGAAAAAATGAAAAAAGAAGGTGAAAAAAGAGGGATAAAGGATTTATATATTAATGCAGAAGCTGCAGATAATTTAGAGAAAGTAATCGATGATTATGATGTGATTCTTTTAGGACCACAAATAAGATATAAAGAAAAATACGTGGCAGAGCTTACAAAAGAAAAAAACAAAGTTTACAGAGTAATTCCTCCTCATGTATATGGAATGATTGATGGAGCTAAGACTTTGGACTTAGCACTAGAGGCACTAAAGAATAAATGAACAATAGGAGGCGTCAAAATGGACTTAGAACAAGTTGTATTCACTATAATATCTCATGCAGGCAATGCAAGAAGTAATGCTTTTGAAGCTTTAAAATATGCAAAAGAGGGAGATTTTGAGAAAGCAGAAGAATGTCTAAAAAAAGCGGGTGAAGAGCTTTTGGAGGCTCATCATGTACAAACAGATATGATACACAAAGAAGCAGCGGGAGAAAAACAAGAGGTAACACTTCTTTTAGTTCATGCAGAGGATCATCTTATGAATGCGATTCTTGCAAAGGAATTAATAGCTGAGATGGTGGAACTCTATAAAATTATTTATCAAACAAAGGGGGCTACTTTATAATTGTCGAAAAAGGGTTTGAAAATTGCGGTTATTGGAGGGGGTTCTAGTTATACTCCTGAGCTAATTGAAGGTTTTATAAAAAGATATAATGAGTTACCTGTAAAAGATATTTATCTAATGGATATAGAAGAAGGGAAAGAAAAACTTGAAATAGTAGGTAATTTAGCAAGAAGAATGGTAAAGAAAGCAGGTCTTGATATAACCATCCATTTAACTTTGGATAGAAAAGAAGCCATTGAAGGGGCTGATTTTGTAATTACCCAGTTTAGAGTAGGAGGAATAGACGCTAGGATAAGAGACGAGAAGATTCCGCTAAAATATGATGTGATAGGGCAGGAAACCACTGGACCTGGTGGTTTTGCAAAAGCACAGAGGACAATACCAGTTATACTGGATATATGCAAAGATATAGAAGAACTTGCACCCAATGCATGGCTTATCAATTTTACAAATCCTTCTGGAGTAATCACTGAAACAGTATTAAAGTACACTAAAGTAAAAGCTATAGGCGTATGCAATGTGCCAATAGGTATGGTTTATGGAATTGCAAATCTTATGGGGGTTGATCCAAAGCGAATCTATATTAGATTTGCTGGGCTTAATCATTTGGTATGGGGAACAAATGTCTATCTAGATGGAGAAGATATAACAGAGAAGTTAATAGGGATGTATGAATCAGCCAGATCGTTAAGTATGAAAAACATACCAGAACTTCCTTGGGATCCCGAATTTATCAAATCTCTTGGAATGTACCCTTGTCCTTATCATAGGTATTACTATTTAACTGATCAAATGTTAAAAGAGCAAAAGAAAGAAGCTGCTACAGTAGGAACAAGAGGGGAAGTCGTTAAGAAATTAGAGAAAGAACTATTCGAACTATATAAAGATCCGAATTTAAACGTAAAACCTCCTCAATTAGAAAAAAGAGGAGGAGCACACTATTCTGATGCTGCTTGTTCTTTGATAAGTTCAATATATAATGATAAGAAAGATATACATGTGGTTAATGTGAGAAACAATGGGACGATTGCAGATTTGCCGGATGATGTGGTAATAGAAACAAATGCAGTAGTTGATAAAAATGGTGCTCATCCTATAACTATTGGGCATGTATCACCAAAAATAAGGGGTTTGATGCAAGTTGTTAAAGCATATGAAGAACTTACAATTGAAGCAGGGGTAAGAGGGGATTATTATGCGGCTTTACAAGCGTTAACAATACATCCTTTAGTGCCATCTGCCACTATTGCTAAAAAGATACTTGATGATATAATTGAACAGAATAAAGAATATTTACCGCAATATAAGTAATAATAGAAATTACCTCTCTTTGTTTTCTAGAATTATGTTTCAAAATCACTTTAACATGAGGAGTGAAATTCCTATGTCTAAAGAATACAGATTTCCAGAAGGTTTTTGGTGGGGTTCGGCAACATCAGCAGTGCAAATTGAAGGGGCTGCAGATGAAGACGGTAAAGGGATGAATGTATGGGATTATTGGTATCAGAAAGAACCTAATCGCTTTTTTAATGGAATAGGGCCTCAAGTAACATCTGATTTTTATCATAGATATAAAGAAGATATAAAACTTATGAAAGAGTTGGGGCACAATTCATTTAGATTTTCTATTTCATGGTCTCGTCTAATTCCTGGTGGCACAGGTAAAGTTAATGAAAAAGCAGTAAAATTTTACAACAATGTTATTAATGAGCTCTTGGAAAATGGTATCGAACCTTTTGCTACCCTTTTTCACTTTGACATGCCTATAGAAATGCAAAATATTGGAGGTTTTGAGAATAGAAAAGTAGTAGAATATTTTGCTGAATATGCTAAGACATGTTTTGAGTTGTTTGGTGATAGAGTAAAAAGATGGATAACATTTAATGAACCGATAGTTCCCGTATTAGGTGGGTATTTATATAATTTCCATTATCCAGATATAGTGGATTTTAAAAGAGCAGTGCAATTCGGTTATGGCACAGTATTAGCAAGTGCGAGGGCAATAAAGGAATTTAAAAAACTAAAAATAAATGATGCTAAAATAGGTATTGTTTTAAACTTGAGTCCTGTTTATCCAAGAAGTAATCATCCGGCAGATTTAAAAGCAGCGGAGCTTGCGGATTTGTTTCATAATAGAAGTTTTCTTGACCCTTCCGTTAAAGGGGAGTATCCTAAAGAATTAGTAGAAGTTTTAAAAGCTTACAATCATTTGCCGGAATATAAGGAAGAAGATTTAGAATTAATAAAAGATAATACTGTACAATATTTAGGAGTAAATTATTATCAGCCGCTTAGAGTTAAAGCTAAAGAGAATATGCCAAATCCATATGGTGTATTTACACCCAATTGGTTTTATGATGAGTATATTATGCCAGGTAGAAGAATGAATCCTTATAGGGGATGGGAAATCTACGAAAAAGGGATATATGATCTTCTGAAAAGAATAAAAGATGAATATGGAAACATAGAGTGTTTTATTTCAGAAAATGGAATGGGAGTGGAAGGGGAAGAACGCTTTATAAAAGATGGTATTATTCAAGACGACTATAGGATTGAATTTATAAAAGAGCATTTAAAATGGGTTCATAAAGCAATTGAAGAGGGATGCAATGTCAAAGGATATCATGTATGGACATTTATGGACAATTGGTCGTGGCTTAATGCGTATAAAAACCGTTATGGGCTCGTAGCGGTAGATTTAAAAACGCAAAAGCGTACAATAAAAAAGAGTGGTTATTGGTTTAAAGAAGTGGCAGAAAATAATGGCTTTGTCGATTAACCCCATTTT
>Ga0224486_100136_pt1 | contig 33950 bp, 38 predicted proteins | sample TexhydDE_CT_test_FD_172013 | JGI IMG/M metagenome (GOLD analysis project Ga0224486, IMG submission 172013) | Fracking water microbial communities from deep shales in Oklahoma, United States - hydraulically fractured wells DE_CT_test ... | reverse complement strand
TGTTGAAGTAATAATTTAACATAATTAGCAATATATATAAACTACTAATTTTAAACTCCTAGATTTTTAACGGTGAGGTCAGTTATAAAAATTTTTTACCTACAGAATCTTGACGCAGACGTGGATGTTCGTGTCAAGAATTAGTAGGTGACGCATTCAGCTGACATTTTGCACAAGAGAAGCGACTTGACAGAGCATTTGCTAAACTCAGCGAGACCGAAAGACGTAGGCGGGGCCGGAGGCAAGGATGCCGAATGGGCCAGGAACCTCGCCGGAGTCCGAGGTTAAGCGCTAGTTTAGCCTGCGATGTCACCGGAGCGAGCTGTGCAAAATGTCAGCTACTTAGCCTTACCTACTGAAATTTTACACGGACAGTTTTTCTCTCAATCAAATGATAAAAGTTAAGAATGATGTTTTATTATTATCGAAAAATTTATAATTTTTATTGACAATAATAATTTGTATAATTTATCATAAAGGTAGAAAGGTGTTAATGAGTGTTACTGAAGATGGGGGAGGTGAACTTTGTGAAGGGGCAATATTATACAATATTAGCTTTGATATTCGCAATTATAGTAGCGATTTTTGCTATTTCTAATGCTGGACCTGTGGATATAAGTTTTTTGTATTGGCATTATTCAATTTCTCAAGCTTTAGTAATTTTATTGTCAGCAGCTATTGGAGCTATAATTGTGGGGACAATAGGTTTGTTTGGACAAATTCGCTATAGCGTAACGATAAGAGGACTTAACAATAGGATAAAAGAGTTGGAAAAAGAAAAGGAAGAATTGAATCAAAAGGTTATAGAATTACAAAACTATAAATTAGCGGAAGAAAAAACAAAAGAACAAAGCGATGCCAAGGAAGAGGAGGAAGAAAAAGGAACACAAACTCTTTAGTCGATTTGGCACTTGGTGAAGACATATTTACTACCCAATTCGTTTTTGAGGCGGAAATAAAAGGTACTTGCTTTTTTAATTGACAAGTGATATTTTATTATGTTAAAATATCACTTGTGGCCGCTCAGGACGGGTTTTTAAATTTTTACCTTGTTTCCTGGCGAGACTGGATGGAGGAGGTGCAAAAATGTACGCAATAATCGAAACTGGTGGAAAACAGTATATGGTTCGTGAAGGAGATGTTCTTGTAGTAGAAAAGTTAAATTATCCAGAAGGGGAAGTTATTTCTTTTGACAAAATTTTGGCTGTGTCAAAAGAGGATGGTAATGTAGAGTTTGGCAAACCATATTTAGAAAATGTTAAGGTGAATGCCAAGATTATAGAGCATGGCAAAGGGCCAAAAATAAGAGTTTTTAAGTATAAGCCCAAAAAAAATTATAGAAGAAGACAAGGACATCGTCAACCTTATACAAAAGTACAGATTGAAAAAATAGTTCAGTAAGCCATGATTAGAGTAGAAATATTGAGAGATTCAAAAGGGAATATTTATAAATTTAATATAAAAGGACATGCAGGTTTCGATGAGTATGGAAAGGACATCATATGTGCAGCTGTTTCTGCTATATCTCAGACAGCGGTGCTGGGAATAGAGGCGTTAAAAACTGTTAAGATAAAGAAAAAAATAGAAAGTGGCGATTTGCAGATTGACATTATTGATAAAGGTTTGCCAGAAGATGATATACAACTAAAAGCTATTCTGGAGACTATGGTTTTAGGCCTTAAAGATATTGAAGCGGATTATCCTGAATATGTAAGGGTTATGGATAGGAGGTGTGAAGAATGAAACTCCAACTTTTTGCTCATAAAAAAGGTGTGGGAAGTTCCAGAAATGGCCGTGATAGTGAATCTAAGCGTTTGGGAGTAAAAAGGGCAGATGGCCAATTTGTATTAGCTGGTAATATCCTTGTAAGGCAAAGAGGAACTAAAATTCATCCAGGTGTAAATGTAGGCAAAGGGAAAGATGATACACTTTTTGCATTAATTGATGGGTATGTTACTTTTGAAAGAAAAGGACGTGACAAAAAACAAGTAAGTGTTTATCCGGAAAGAAAAGTTGCACAGAATTAAATCCTGGTTTATACCAGGATTTTTTCATAAATAATAATAAAAAAAGAAAGTGGTGAAAAAATGGTGTCAGATGTGGAGTTATTGGTAGACTACATCAAAAGAAGCAGACATGAGCTTTTAAATGATTTACAATTGGTATTAGGCTATGCTCAACTAGGGAAATTAGAGAAAGTGATTGAATCTCTCCACATTACTATTGACCACCTTAATAGAGAAAGAGATATCTTTAATTCTGAAAATGCACAGGAAATTATAAAGAAGCTATTAAAAGAGTAAAAAAATACGAGAAGTAGTATATACTATAAAATAAGGCAGGTGATAGAATTGTTTATAGACACAGCAAGGATATACATAAAAGCTGGAGACGGTGGAAATGGAATTATATCTTTTAGAAGGGAAAAATACGTTGCTTATGGTGGGCCGGACGGTGGCGACGGAGGAAAAGGTGGAGATGTTATATTTATAGCAGATCCTAATTTGTCTACTTTGTTAGATTTTAAATACAGGAAAAAGTACATTGCGCAAAATGGAGAAAATGGTAGAGGTAAAAATCAATATGGCAAAAACGGAGAAGATTTGTACATAAAAGTTCCTGTAGGAACCTTGATAATTAACGATGAAACAGGAGAAATTATAGCTGACCTTGTAAAACCTAATCAAAAAGCTATTGTTTTACGGGGAGGTAAGGGAGGAAGAGGAAATGCTAAATTTGCTACTCCTACTTTGAAGACTCCTCGTTTCGCTGAAAGCGGTGAAAAAGGCAAAGAAATGTGGGTACGGTTAGAGCTAAAACTTCTCGCTGATGTAGGATTAATAGGATTTCCTAATGCAGGGAAATCTACTCTTCTAGCCAGTTGCACAAGAGCAAAACCTAAAATTGCCAATTATCCTTTTACAACACTGACACCTAATTTGGGAGTTGTAGAACATAAAGGGAAATCCTTTGTAATGGCAGATATTCCAGGTTTAATTGAAGGGGCCCACAGAGGCGAAGGATTAGGACATGATTTTTTACGGCACATTGAAAGGACAAAAATGTTGATACACGTGGTGGATGTTTCCGCCAGTGAGGGGCGAGACCCTATAGAAGATTTTGAGAAGATAAATGAGGAGCTGAAACTTTACAGTGAAAGATTACTTACTTTGCCTCAAATTGTTGCAGCAAATAAAATTGATATACAAAGCGGTAAAGAAAATTTTCCTGCTTTTGAAAAAGAAATCAAAAAAAGAGGTTATGAGGTATATCCTATATCTGCTTTGACAAAAGTGGGAATTGACAAACTTTTGGACAAGACTATAGAAATTCTTTCTTCTATTCCGGTTGAGGAGATAAAGGAAGTGCCAGAAGTTATTGTTTATACACCTCCTGAAGAGGAAGAAACTCTCAATATAGAAGTAAAAGATAATACCTATTATCTTAGCGGTACAAAAATTGACAAACTTTTAAAAAGAGTAAATTTACAAGATGAACATTCTTTAAGGTACTTTGAAATGCTTCTTAGAAAGAGCGGGGTAATAGATGCTCTTAAGGAAAAGGGATTTAAAAGTGGTGATACAATAAATGTGAGAGATTTTGAATTTGAATACTATGAATAAAAGTGGAATTTGATTCCACTTTTTTATTTACTTTAATGAGGTCTCAGGGTAAGCTTGTGCAATTTACCTTTTTTAATGTATAATGTATAATAATAATATAAAAGAAATATAAATTGGGGGATAGTAACTTGGAAAGGGAGCTTAGACTTGGGATAATGGGAGGCACTTTTGACCCTATTCATTATGGTCATTTAGTTACTGCTGAAGCGGTAAGGTCTGAATTCAAATTGGACAAGGTGATTTTTGTTCCAGCAGGTAATCCGCCTCATAAAGTGAAGCGAAAGGTGACAGATAAAAAACATCGTTATTTAATGACTATACTTGCCACAATAACTAATCCTTTTTTTGAGGTATCGACGATTGAAATTGACAGGGAAGGGTATACTTATACTATTGATACTATCAAAGAGTTTAAAAAAATTTATGGGGAGAAAACTCAACTTTATTTTATAACAGGAGCGGATGCTGTTTTAGAGATTTTGACGTGGAAAAGTGCAGATGAGCTTTTAAAGATGTGTAATTTTGTTGCCGCAACTAGGCCAGGAGTAGAAGGCAATAGAATAGATGAAGAATTAAATAAAATTAGAAAACTTTATGGAAATGTCATTTACAAAGTGACTGTTCCTTCTTTGGCTATCTCCTCAACTGATATAAGGGAAAGAGTAGCAGGGGGACGACCTATAAAGTATTTGTTGCCGGAGTCTGTAGAAAGATATATTCAAAAATACGACTTGTACAAAAAGGATGAGGAAAATGGGGTATGACATAGAATTTTTAAAAAGCAAATTAAGAAGTTTGTTAGATGAAGAAAGGTATTTACACTCTATAGGTGTTATGGAAACCGCAATATACCTTGCTAAAAAATACGATGCTAATGTAGAAAAAGCGCAAGTTGCAGGTTTGTTGCACGATTGTGCAAAGGGCTATTCTGATGAGGAACTTTTAAAATTTGCTCAAAGATATGGAATTGAAGTAGATGAAGTTTTAAAACATGCGCCTTTTCTTTTACACGGTCCTGTAGGTGCACATTTGGTAGAAGAAATTTTTGGAATAAAAGACGAAGAAATAAAAAGAGCAATTGCTCTTCATACTACTGGGGATGTTAATATGACAATTTTAGATAAGATAATATTTTTGGCTGACTATATTGAACCTAATAGGAATTTTGAAGGGGTTGAAAAATTAAAACAATTGGCTGAGCAGGATGTGGATATGGCTGTATTAAAAGCTTTTGACAGCACTATTTGCTATGTAATAGAAAGAAAATTGCTTCTTTATGAAAAAACAATAAGAGCGAGAAATGATATTCTCTTAAAACTTTATTGAAGTAAATTGAAGTAAGTTAAAGAATAATATAAGCGGAAGAAAAATTATGATAGAGGGGTGATTTAGTGATAGAGTTAAAAGAGAAAGTATCAAAGATATATAATGTGTTAGAAGACAAAAAAGCCTTTGATATAAAGATTTTGTATATTGGGGATTTAACAACTATTGCTGATTATTTTATTATAGCTACGGGGAATTCAGATACCCATGTAAAAGCCTTGACTGACGAAGTTGAGAAAAAACTTTGGGAAGAAGGAATTTTTGTTCATCACATTGAGGGTTATGCAGCAGGCAAATGGGTTTTAATGGATTATGGTGATGTAATAGTTCATATTTTCCAACAAGAAGAGAGAAATTTTTATAATTTAGAAAGATTGTGGGCAGATGCAAAGGAAATAGTGCTTGACAACCGCATTTAAGGTATGTATAATAACGTTAATAAATTTTTAATGCTGTTATCTCTTGTGTCATTTTTTACTCTCTACCGCATATATTTAATATTGTATGATTAGGGGGATTCAAAGCCAATGGGAACACATCCTATCTTAAAAAGCATGATCCCAGTACTAGAAGGTATAGCTAATACATTTGGCAAAAATTGCGAAGTGGCGTTGCATGACTTTTCTTCTCCACAAAATTCGATTATCGCAATTGTAAACGGGCATGTGACAGGAAGAGATGTAGGGAGCCCTTTGCCTGAAACTATATCGAAAGTATTGAAATCTGATAACGTTGAAAATTTAATAAACTATAAAAACAAAGGGAAAGATGGGAAAATTTTGAAGTCATCTGCTCTTTTTATAAAAGACGAAAATGGTAAGCCTGTTGGATGCCTTACCATCAATATTGATATCTCAGAATTTATAATGGTAAAAAATACTTTATCAGAGTTTTGCGATGTGGCGGATACCAACGAAGAGGCTCGAGAGGCTTATACAGGTAGTGTTAGCGATGTACTAGAAAGTATAGTAAACACAACATTGGAAAATTACGGAAAACCTGTTAATTTCATGTCAAAAGAAGAGAAGGTACAAGTGGTAAAGATGTTGGATGAAAAAGGGACTTTTTTGATAAGGGGCGCTGTGGATTACGTAGCAAAAATACTCTGTGTTTCCAGATATACTATATATAACTATTTGGATGAAATAAGGGTAGGAGAGGAGTTTGGGAAATATTAGTATGTTTTCCTTTACAACTTTTTGATTTTATGATATAATAAAAATAAATTGAAAATTGAATAAAATGCTAAACGCTGAATTCGTAAAGAAGCGGGGGAACCACTTTGGGGGTGAATCCATCTTTTGATAAGATGGTAGGGTTATCTTTCGACCCGAACCCGTCAGCTAACCTCGTAAGCGTTGAAAGAGGAGGATGATAGCAATGGTGTCTTTTTATGTCTTTTCAGACACCGAAGGCTAAAGCTATAGATTTCCCTCTATAGCTTTTTCATTTCTTTAAAAGGGGGTAGTAAAAATGAAACAACTCTCTTTTGCAGTAATTGGAGCTGGGAATGGGGGTCAAGCGATAGCGGGGCATCTCGCTTTAAAAGGCTATAAAGTTAATTTGTACAATAGAACCTATCAAAAATTACTTCCTATTATAGAAAAAGGTGGAATTGAATTAGAAGGAGAAGTAGAAGGGTTTGGCAAGTTAAATGTGATAACTGATGACATGGAGAAAGCTATTAAAGATGTTGATATAGTTTTAGTTGTAGTTCCTGCTTCTGCACATTATAAAATTGCCGAAGACATGCTGCCATATCTTAGGGATGGTCAAATAATTGTATTAAACCCTGGGAGAACTGGTGGTGCTTTAGAGTTTCATAATGTTATAAGAAAAAGAGAAGATTTAGATGTAGTTATTGCAGAAACAGATACTTTTATATATGCCTGCAGGTCTTCCATGGGAAAATCGAAAATATATAAGATAAAGGAAGTTGTGTCTGTTGCTGCAATACCTAAAGATAAAACACAAATGGTGGTGGAAGCACTTAATACTGCCTTTCCTCAATTTATTCCGGCGCAAAACGTTCTTGAAACGAGTCTTAACAATTTTGGAGCTGTTTTTCATCCTACACCTACTCTTTTGAATGCAGCGAGAATAGAAACTACTAAAGGGAATTTTGAATATTATCGGGAAGGCATTTCTCCTTCTGTTGCAAAAATACTGGAAAAAATAGATAATGAGAGAATGATGGTGGCGAAAGCTCTAGGTGTAAATACTATTTCCGCTAAAAGATGGCTAAAAGAAAGTTATAATGCAGAAGGAGAAAATCTATATGAGGCAATTCAAAATACAAAAGCTTATGTGGGTTTGTTAGCTCCTCAAACATTAGATTGCCGTTATATATTTGAAGATGTTCCTATGAGTTTAGTGCCTATGTCTTCTATAGGGAAAGAGATAGGCATTAAGACCCCCACTATTGATGCTGTTATACATCTTGCTTCAGTTATGCACGGAAAAGATTATTGGAAAATTGGAAGAACAGCTGAAAAGCTTGGCATACAAGGTATGACAGCTGAGGAAATTATAGAATTGGTGGAAGGGAAAAGAAAGGAGGTAACGATAGCATGAAAAAGTTAGTTTTGGCGGCAGCTATAGGGAATTGTGTCCATGTGGCAGGTGTGTATAACTTTTTGAGATTTGCAGAACAGCAAGGCTATGAAACTGTATTTTTGGGTCCTGCTGTTCCTATAAAAAAATTGATAGAAGCCGTTAAAGAACATAAGCCGGGGATTGTAGGAGTAAGCTATAGACTGACTCCTTCTGCTCTTGAAAAACTTTTCGAAGAACTAAAGAAGGAAATAGAAGTAAATAATTTGCAACATATAAAGTGGGTATTTGGAGGTACAGAGCCTACTGCAGAAGTAGCGAGAAGATCAGGAATATTTGCAGCAGTTTTTGATGGTAAAAATGGCGATGAACCTACTATTAATTTCTTAAGAGGAGGAAGCACAAATCATAGACAGCGGGTTTTTGCTGATACACTAATAGGAAGAATAGAAGATAAATTCCCTTATCCTATCATAAGACACCACTTTGGACTTCCTTCATTAGAGGATACTATAGAGGGAGTTAAGAAGATAGCAGAGGCAGAAATTTTAGATGTAATTTCTCTCGCCCCAGACCAAAATGCTCAAGAGCACTTCTTTGATAAAAAATATGACAAATCTTTAGATGGAGCAGGCGGTGTTCCTATAAGAAAGGAAGAAGACTTGATAAGGATATATGAAGCTTCAAGAAGAGGCAATTATCCTCTTTTAAGGTGTTATAGTGGCACAAATGACGTATTTAAGATGGCGGAAATGCTTTTGCGAACGATCCACAATGCGTGGGCAGCAATACCACTTAGCTGGTACAATGTTCTCGATGGAAGAGGTCCAAGAGATGTTAACACTTCAATCAGAGAAAATCAACAATTGATGAAATGGCATGCTGAAAGAGGAGTACCAGTGGAGGTAAACGAGCCACACCATTGGAGCTTGAGGGATGCTCATGATGTAATTGGGGTAACAACGGCATATCTTGCGGCATATAATGCAAAAAAAATGGGTGTTAAAGACTATGTAGCACAATTTATGTTTAACGTGCCTGCTTCTATTTCACCAAAAATGGATTTGGCAAAAATGTTAGCTAAGATAGAGCTGATAGAAGAATTGCAAGATGAAAATTTCAGAGTGATAAGGCAAGCAAGAGCGGGACTTGCAAGTTTTCCAACTGACCTTTTAGAAGCCAAGGGTCAGTTAGCTTCTAGTGCTTATCTCTCTATGGCTATAAGACCTCATATATATCACGTAGTGGGATATTGTGAAGCTCATCATGCTGCAACGCCAGAAGATATAATTGAAAGCGTTAAAATAGTAAAAGCCGTGATAAAAAATTCTATGTTTGGAATGCCTGATTTGACTCAAGATAAAGAAGTAATTCAAAGAAAAGAACAGTTAAAGAAAGAGACAAGGATTTTATTGGAAGCGATAAAGAGTTTAGCGCCTCACAGTCCTGATCCACTTTCTGATCCAGACGTATTAGCATTGGCGATAAAGATTGGTCTATTAGATGCACCACATCTCAAGGGTAACAAGTATGCAAAAGGAGAATTGCAGACCAAAGTAATAGATGGTGCATGTTATGCTTATGACTATGAGAAGCATAGAATAATACCTGAAGAAGAAAGGGTAGAAAAGATTTTACGTGAATATGAAAAATCAGCTATAGAAGTATAAAAACTTAGGAACGTAAGATCTTTTCTTACGTTCCTTATTCAATTTCTTTAAATATATCTGAAGGGGAGGAATGATAGTCAAATGTGCGGATTGGCAGGAATTATAGGAACTGCTGATAAGAGCAAAATACAAAGGATGCTTGAAAAAATACAACATCGTGGCCCGGATGAGTCAGGGATTTTTGTAGATGAAAATATTACATTAGGCCATAATAGGCTGACGATAATTGACCTTTATCATGGACGTCAACCTATAAAAAACGAAGATGGTAGGTATTGGCTTATTTATAATGGAGAAATTTACAATTACCAATTATTGCGTAAAGAGTTAAAAAACCATACTTTTTCCACAGATACTGATAGCGAAGTAATAATTCATTTGTATGAAGAACTAGGTAAAAATTGTGTTAACTATATTGATGGAATGTTTGCTTTAGCTATTTATGACTCTAAAAAAAAGACCATATTTATTGCTCGTGATCCTTTAGGAATAAAGCCATTGTATTATGGCAAAACAAAAGAAGGTTATTTTGTCTTTGCTTCGGAGATTAAAGCACTTCAGGAAGTAACTGATGATATAAATGAATTTCCTAATGGATATATTTATACCAGTGAAAAGGGGTTTGAAAAATATTATTCAATTCCCCAGGACCCGATGCATTTTGGAGAGGTTGATGACATTATTAATGGATTAAGGCTTAGATTAGAGGATTCAGTAAGAAAAAGGTTGATTGCTGATGTGCCTGTTGGAGTATTTTTAAGTGGCGGATTGGATAGCAGCCTTATAGCAGCAATAGCAGCAAAATACAAAAATCCCCTTCACTCATTTGCAGTAGGTGTCGAAGGAAGTAATGACTTAAAGAATGCAAGAGTTGTTGCTGATTATGTAGGTACGATTCACCATGAATTTATTTATACAGAGGAGGACATAAAAAAAGTTTTACCCAAAGTTATATATCATCTTGAATCCTGTGATCCAGCCTTAGTCAGAAGTGCTGTTGCAACATATTTTGTATCAAAACTTGCAAGCAATTACGTAAAAGTTATTCTTTCGGGAGAAGGTGCTGATGAGTTATTTAGTGGATACCATTACCTCAAAAATTATACAAATCCTTGGAAATTACAATCTGAATTAAAATATATAACTCGAAATTTGCATAATACAAATCTTCAAAGAGTTGACAGAATGACAATGGCACATTCCATTGAGGGACGTGTACCGTTTTTAGATATAGAAGTGTTACGGTACGCATTTAAAATAACACCGTCATTTAAAATTAACGGCCGAGAAAAAACCGAAAAGTGGATACTTAGAAAGCTTGCAGAAAATTATTTACCAGAATCAATTGTATGGAGAAGAAAAGAAAAATTTGCAATAGGAACTGGTACATCTGAAATATTAAATAAAATAGCCGAATCAGAAATTAGTGATGCAGAGTATATAAAAAATAGATTCCTACCTAACGGTTTTGAAATAAAGTCTAAAGAAGAGTTGTATTATTTTAAAATTTTAAAAAGATTTTTTAATGTTGATTCTTTTATAAAGGACATGGGAAGAAGTAGAAGTCTCAATGACAACCAAATATATGCATAAAAAGAGGGCATTCTGCCCTTTTTTTAAATCAATATTTTGAGAAAATATATTTCTTTCTATTTCTAATTTTCCGTCTTCTCCAAAGGATAAAAGCTATTCCTAAAATTGTTGTTCCAGTAATGAATCTTACAGGGTTAGTATACATTGTATTTTTTACCCCAGAAGATTGTACATCCATATAATAATTTCCCCAAAAGTTTTTATAAACAGATTCGGTTGCAATAAGAGGATTTGTGCCTATTTCCTTTTCATTTAAAGTGTATTTAATGTATCCTAATGTATCTCCTTTATTTATTGGCGCGTTTATGTTTTTGTTTAGTATTATTTGAGTTTCTATAGAATTTTCTTGCCCTTTAGGGACTTCATAGTAAAAGTCTTCTTTTGCAATAAGAGGAAGTTTAAAGTGAGATTTTCCCAAGTCGATATAAGTTACTACCTCACCTTTTTCTGTTTTTTTCACTAAAGTAAAGTTTTGAAATCCGTAGTCCAAAAGCTTTATAGTATCTGTCCAGATATTTGTTCCTTGGTCTCCCATTATGACGGATATAAGTCTGTGGCCGTCTCTTGTTGCAGAAGCTACTAAAACTTGACCTGCTGCAACCGTGTATCCTGTTTTTACTCCATCGGCGCCTTCATAGTGAAAACTTGAAGGTTTAATTAAGCGGTTGCTTAACCATAGATCTCTTACTTTATCAAACTTATTAGTAGGGGGAATTTGATAATGTATTGTAGTTACTATTTTTCTAAATTCAGGATTTTGCATTGCATACCTTGCTATTAATGCCATATCATAAGGGGTCGAATAATGATTTTCATCAGGAAGACCATTTGGATTTACAAAATGGCTATCATAAGCTCCAATTTCTTTAGCTTTTTCATTCATCATTTTAGCAAAGTTTTCTATGCTCCCACCAATGTGTTCAGCAATTGCTATTGCTGCATCATTGGCAGATTCTAACAAAAGCGCATAAAGTAATTGCTCTAACGTAAGTTGTTCACCAGGAGAAAGAAATATGGAATTTCCATCTATTTTTGTAACATTATCGCTTGCAGTTACAATATCGTTTAAGTTTCCCTTTTCTATAGCAATAATTGCAGTAAGAATTTTAGTTGTGCTTGCGGGGTACATTCTTTTGTGCATATTTTTGTCATACAATACTTGACCTGTTGTAAAATCCATTAAAACTGCAGTTGGGCCTACGATTTCGGGCGGTGGCGGTACGTTAGCGTATATAGGAGTTATTTGAGCTACTAAAATAAAGAGTGTAAGTAAACAAGCTATTATCTTTTTCATTGCCATGCCTCCAATTTATGCTCATACCTAAAGTATACCAAAAAAATGTGAAAAATAAAAAGGAATTTTTTAATTCATGTAGAAATAAATAAAGGAAGCTGTAAAAAGAGGTGTTAGTATGCCTTATTTTTCAAAAAAACAGCAATATGCTATAGTTGTTATATTATGCTTTATATTGGCATTTTCAGGATATGTAATTTACAAAAATTATAAATTAAAAAATGAATTTGTCGTCAATGCAAGCAATGAGAGTGTGCCAGTGGAAAGAATTGTAGAGAGTGAAGAGAACAAAGAAAAGCCTTTGGAAATAAAAGTATATGTAACAGGATTAGTAAAAAATCCAGGAGTCTACACTATGAAAGAAGGAGAAAGGATTATAGATGCTATAAATAAAGCAGGAGGACCTTTGGAAGAAGCAGACCTCACAAATATAAATCTCGCGCAAAAAGTTAAGGATGAACAAATGATAAGAGTTCCAAAAAAGGGTGAAACAAATAATATTTCTCCTAATAGTACAATACAGAAAAATGAAAAAATAAATATAAATACTGCGACTAAAGAAGAATTGCAAACTTTGCCTGGGATAGGACCTGTGACGGCTGAAAGGATAATCGAATTTAGAGAAAATAAAGGTTCTTTTAAAAAAATTGAAGACATAATGAATGTTCCGAGAATAGGTCCTAAAATGTTTGAACAGATAAAAGACAAGATTACTGTGGACTAGCTAATGTTAAATAGTTCCATGTAGAACAAAAAATGCTATATTAAATGAGGGGTTTTATGAAAAAGTTGATAGCTATTATAATTGGGAGTATATTTTTATTTAATTTTATACTAGTACCAGCGCAAAGTGATACTTCTTCGGATTTTGATAAGGCGAAGGAGGAGGAACAAAAACTTGTATTAGAGCTATTAAATCTTGAGGTAGAAAGGCTTAAAACCCAAAAGTCTTTGGAAGATTTAGCAATAGAGATTGAAAATTTAACTGTAGCTATTCAGGAAAAATCTAAAGAAATACAAATGGTAGATAAAGACATAGAAAAGGAAAAAGAAATAATAAAGACTTGGTTTAGGTTTTTGTATATGGATGGAACAAATGCTATATTATCACTTCTGCTTATGTCACAAAATTCCAGCGAATTATTGCATAGGCTTATTTACATAGACATTGTAACCAATTATTTTTACAATAAACTAGAAAATTTAAATAAGCTTGTAAACTATAAAAGAGAAGAGGAAAATAGATTAACCTCTCAAAGATTGCAGCTTATAGAAAAACAAAAAGAACAAATAGAATTGCTAAAAAAAATAGACGAATTAAGCTTAGCTAAAAGCCAAATGTTAGAAGAGATAAAAAAGAAAATTGCCAATTATCAAAAAATATTTGCAATGGCTGATAATTTGGACAAAATGTTTCCTTCTTTAGATTATTTATTAAGCCACCTTTCTCAATTTCCATGGGATACTTTGGAGTATAAAGATTTGAGTTTTTCCTTTTTTAGCGTATCAGCTTCTTTTACTGATGTTGATGTAACAAAGATGATACGCTCTTACAGTGACAAGTTAAAAGATGTAACAGTATCTTTTAGTAGAGAAAGTTTTGAAATAAAAGATGATGATTCATACACTTTAAAAGGCAATTTTGCGATAGAAGATAACAAAATTAAATTGTTAATAAATTCTCTAAATATAGGAGATATAAAAATTGGCGGTCAGTTGCTTCAAAAAATTCTTTATGGCTATGACACGACTATAACCATTAAAATTCCTGTTGAAGGATTTAAATTAAAAAAGGTGGAGGCAGAAAAAGGCTATGTAAAGTTTACTTTAGAAAAATAGTTTTTTATAAAACTTCTTTTTTGGAATGAGCAATTCTAGCACAGGCCGCGGCGATTATTGCAGCTACTAAATCATCAATAAAAGTATTACACTTTTTTTCTTTATCTTCATTAAGTTTTCCTATTATGCCGGGTTTTACTTTATCAAGATATCCAAAATTAGTAAGACCTATAGAACCATAAACATTTGTTATACTAAGGGCCAAAATTTCGTCAATGCCGTATAAAGGTTCATCTCTTTTTAAAATCGACAAAAGAGGTTCTTCTAGCAGGTCTTTTTCTGCTAATTTGTCTAAAGCGATTCCTGTCAAGATTGCATTTTGAACTTCTCTTTTCTCAAGTACATGATGTAAATTTTCTATGCATTCCTCTATTGTTAAATCATCATAATACTTTTTTTGCAAGTCTAATACTAATATTGCCATATCTCCTAAAATAACTCCTCTTTCTTTTAAAAGGTTTATAACAATATCTTTCATTTTAACAGCTCCTTTTTTAAGTTTATAGTATGATTATACCACAAATTTTTGATGAAATACTTCTTTGTTGAAAAAACACTTCAATTAAAGTATAATCAAAATAGTTTAAACTTATGAAGAGGTGATAAGATGAGTGAAGTGAGAGTAAGATTTGCCCCAAGTCCTACAGGGAGTTTACATATAGGTGGTGCCAGGACTGCTCTTTTTAATTGGCTTTTTGCAAGGCACAATGGAGGAAAATTTATTTTAAGGGTGGATGACACTGACCTACAAAGGTCGACAGAAGAATCTATGAAAGGGATACTTGAAGGACTGAAGTGGTTAGGTATTGATTGGGATGAAGGACCTATTTACCAATCGCAAAGGTTAGAAGAATATAGAAAATTCGCAAATAAATTATTAAAGGAAGGAAAGGCTTACTACTGTTTTTGCACAAAAGAAGAGTTAGAGGAAATGAGAAAACAGGCAGAAAAAGAAGGTAGGCCTCCAATGTATACGGGAAAATGTAGAAATTTGACCAAAGAGCAAATAGAGGAGTATTTAAGGCAAGGGAAAAAACCTGTAATAAGATTAAAAGTGCCTCAACAAGGGAAGACAGTGGTTCACGACATAATAAGAGGGGATGTAGAGTTTGATAATTCCACCTTTGATGACTTTATAATTATGAAATCAGACAATATGCCTACTTATAATTTTGCTACTGTGGTAGATGATTACCAAATGGGGATAACACATGTTATACGGGCAGAGGAACATTTGTCAAATACCCCAAAGCAAATACTAATTTTTGAAGCTTTAGGCTTAGAAATTCCTCAATTTGCCCATGTGTCTATGGTTTTAGCCCCTGATAGAAGTAAACTTAGTAAAAGACATGGAGCGACTTCTGTGCAGGAGTTTAGAGACCAAGGATATCTTCCTGAAGCAATTGTAAATTATATAACATTGCTGGGATGGATTCCAAAAGATGGGGAAGAAATTTTTGATGTGTCAAAAAGCATAAAAGAATTTACTTTAGAAAGGGTATCAAAAAATCCAGCTATTTACGATGTACAAAAGCTGACGTGGATAAACGGCCATTACATAAGGAATTATGATTTAGATAAATTAACTGAAGTTGTCATTCCATTTTTGAAAGCTAAAAACTTTATTGGGGAAGATTTCGATTATGATTATATCAAAAAAATAGTAAGTGTAGTAAGAGAAAGGGAAAAAACTCTTGTGGATGTAGCTGATGCCATGAGCTATTATTTTACAGAAGTTAACGAATATGAGGAAAAAGGAGTTAAAAAGTATTTTACTAAAGAAAAAGTTGTGGATATCCTAAAAAAAGCAGTAGTGACTTTAAAAGAAGTCGAGCCTTTTAATAAATTTACAACTGAGGAAACGTATCGCAAACTTGTGGAGGAATTACAAATATCCAGTGGTGAACTTTTCCATCCCACGAGATTAGCTATTTCAGGTAGAACTTTTGGACCAGGACTATTTGACATAATGGAACTTTTGGGAAAAGAAAGAACTATAAAGAGAATTGAGAAAGCCATAGATTTTATTCAAAAGATGAGGAAATAACAAAAATATTGACATAGTGTATAATTTTTACTACTATGATAATAGTATTACCCTTATAAGGGTGATACTATTATTTTAACCCATGAAAGGGTGATACCACGTGTATACAGTGATAACAGGCGACATAATTGGTTCAAGAGAACTGTTGGCAAAGGGGATTAAATTCCATCGCAAGATATAAAGAGTTAGATGATAAAAATTTTGCAGAATACTATTTAATAGGGACAATGTTAAGTATACTTATAGCTCTTTTTGGAGGTTTAGCGATAAAAGCCATATTAAAAATATAAAAGGCATCCACCGGATGCCTTTTTCTTCATTTTTATATTGGTAGCCCCAAGGGGACTCGAACCCCTGTCTTCGCCGTGAGAGGGCGATGTCCTAGGCCGCTAGACGATGGGGCCAAAATGGCTGCCGAACTAGGACTCGAACCTAGACTAGATGATCCAGAGTCACCTGTGCTACCATTACACCATTCGGCAGCGCCTCGACGAAAGTAATTATAGCATAGGTTTTATCTTTTGACAAGACCCTTTTAGTTTTTAAAAAATTTGCTAAATTCCAAAAATTAAATTTGCTTATTTACAATTGCATGTAAATGATTTATAATTTTTGAGGAACTACATACTGTATACAGGGAGGGGGAAAATAATGGCACATTACATTACTGATGAATGTATAAGCTGTGGAGCTTGTACTGCAGAATGCCCGGTAGATGCTATTCACGAAGGTGATGGAAAATACGAGATTGACCCTGATACTTGCATTGACTGTGGTGCTTGTGAAGCTGTGTGCCCAACAGGTGCTATAAAAGCTGAATGATTTAAAAACAAAAAGCCTCATTTTGGGGCTTTTTGTTTTTTATATTACATTGACTAAACTCTTTTAAAGTGATAAAATTTTGCTAAATTAATTTGAAGTAAAGGAGGAGTCATAAGTATGGGGTTAGTATATGTGAATGGAGAATTTGTAGACAGTGAGAAAGCTTCAGTCTCGGTTTTTGACCATGGCTATCTTTATGGGGACGGTATTTTTGAGGGCATAAGGGCTTATGATGGAGTTATATTCAAACTTGATGAGCACTTAAAAAGACTTTATAGTATGGCAAAAGCCCTTCTTCTCGACATTCCTATGACGATAGAAGAGATGAAAGAAAAAGTTGTGGAAACGGTAAGAGTTAATAATTTAAGGGATGCCTATATAAGGCTTGTAGTGTCAAGAGGAAAAGGTGATTTAGGCCTTGACCCATATAAATGTCCTAAACCCACAGTCGTAATAATAGCTGATAAGATTACTTTATATCCTGAATCTATGTATCAAAACGGTTTAAAAATTATTACCTCTACTTATAGAAGAAATTCTATTCAGGCTTTAGATCCCCAGATAAAGTCATTAAATTATTTAAATAATATTCTTGCAAAAATTGAAGCAGTAAAAGCTGGGTATCCTGAAGCTCTTATACTAAACCAAGAAGGATATGTGGCTGAATGTACTGGTGACAATATTTTTATAGTTTCAAATGGCACCTTGTATTCTCCTCCTTCGGCAGTAGGAGCATTAGGAGGAATTACAAGGGCTACTGTAATTGATATAGCAAAGCAATTAGGAATCCCTTTTGAAGAAAGGTATTTTTCCTTGTTTAACGTGTATACTGCAGATGAATGTTTCTTGACAGGTACAGCTGCTGAAGCAATACCAGTGGTAGAAGTAGATCATAGGGTAATAGGAGATGGAAAACCTGGTCCCATAACGAAAAAGATAATAGAAGAGTTTAGAAAACTTACTACTGCTTTAGGAACAAAGGTTTATGAATAAGAATTGCATGGATGACTTCCATGCAATTTCTTATAAAGAAGGGATGATTTTTATGACTGAAAAGCTTTTTTATGAAAATAACTATGTTACCTAGTTTGATGCCAACATCATAGATAAAAGGAAAACCCACGATAAATGGGAGTTAGTGTTAGATAAAACTTATTTCTATCCTGAAAGTGGTAGACAACCGAGTGATACAGGGATAATTGATGGCTTTAAAGTTTACAAAGTATATGAGGAAAATGATGTAATATACCATGTAGTAGATAAATGTGTCAAAATTACTTGAAGAGAATAAAGAGGTTAAAAAAAGAAGTTAATATTTTGAAAGAAAACAGAGGTATTAAGGGTTTTTGACGGAAAAGGCGGAGGAAACGCTTATATTTGTCAAGGTGGAGGCTCCCCAGACAGATTAGAATTAGCAATGGACAAGGCGTTGAGTATTGTTATAGGCGAAATAAATAAAATGTAAAAAATTTTAAAATTTTAGCAGGAAATTTATAACATATATAGAATATATTATAATAAATATTTAAAATGGGGAGAGTAGGGAGATGGGTGTAGTAAAAAAAGTAGATGAAGAATTAAAACGAAGCATGGAGAGTATTAAGGAAAAAATAAAAAGTGACGATATCTTGAATAGGATACTAACTAATGAAGCTGAACAGGTAAATGAGGGAGAAAATGATTGGAAAGTAGAGTGTGGACGAGAAATTGTAGAAATTTATAAGAAATTGGTTAATATAGTAGATAAATTAAGGGTTGTTTCTTAATAAAACCTATTGTAATTTTTGTATTATGATGGTAAAATTGTATATACGAACTTTTAAAAAGGGGTAAACAAAATGAAAAGTAATGAAGCATTAGAAAGACAGATAAGTGTTTTGAGGAAAGAACTGGATAACCTCGTTACTAAGGAAGAGATTGACTATGAAAAAGTGCTTGATATAAGTCGTAAACTGGATGATTTGATTGTTTCATATATAATCAACAAAAAAGATAGGTATTCCACAGTGGGAAACTATATCTAAAGCCTTTTAAGACTTTTAAGAAAAGAAGGCTTTTCTTTTTTTTGTTATTATATTGTTATGAGTGCACCATTACAATTGTATGTTATAATATAACTATCTTATATACATTTATTGGAGGTGGAAATATGGAACAAAACAATGTTAAAAAAATAGTATACGGGGCTTTTATGATGGCATTGGTTACTATTGGTACTATGGTGATTCAGATACCAACTCCGGCTACAAAAGGCTATATAAACGTAGGTGATTCTTTTATATTCTTAAGTTCTGCTTTATTTGGTCCTACAATGGGATTTGTAACTGGAGGAATTGGTTCAGCTTTAGCGGACTTGTTGTCAGGTTATGCCTATTGGTCTCCCTGGACTTTTATAATTAAAGGGATAGAAGGGTTGATTGTTGGACTTATGTATAAAAAATATACTAAGGAATATTTAAAAGTTGTATCTCTTATAATAGGAGCTTTATGGATGGTGTTAGGATACTATATAGCAGGAGGAATCATGTACGGTTTTAAAACTTCATTAGTTGATGTGCCAAGTAATTTAGTGCAAGGTTTTGCAAGTATAATAATAGGGTATATTTTGATACGTTTGATATCTCGATTGGAACTATTTAACAAAGTGTAGCAGGGCTTTTTAAACCTTGCTTTTTTTTATGTAAAAATATATCATTATATATGGAAAGGGAAATTGAGGTGATGAGAATGATTGATACATTTTTATTTGACTTGGACGGTACCTTACTTCCTGTTGATACGAACAAGATGTTGGATGAGTATTTTTTAAGTCTCACAAAAAAGCTTTCTCCTCTATTTGACCCCCATTTTTTATTTAAAAGTCTTTATAGTGCCAGTATGGACATGATAAATAATTTAGATCCAAACAAAACTAATGAAGAAGCATTTTTTGATTCTTTTTTAAAAAAAGTCAACTATCCAAAAGAAGAATTGGATGTACTTTTTGAAGACTTTTATTTAAATGATTACAAAGAATTGGGGAAAAATATTAAAGCTAATGAATACGTCAAGAAGTCTTTAGAGATTTTGAAAGAAAAAGGCTATACACTTGTTTTAGCAACCAATCCTGTATTTCCAAGAATTGCAATTTTAGAGAGGCTTAGATGGGCAGGCCTTAATGAAAGCTATTTTGATTTTATAACTACTTATGAAAATATGCATTTTTGTAAGCCCCATATACAATACTATGAAGAGATATTAAAAGTTATAAATAAAAAACCGGAAAATTGTTATATGGTGGGAAATGATGTGGAAGAGGACTTGATAGCTTTTAAGTTGGGGATGAAGACTTTTTTGATTGAGGACTATATGATAAATAGAAATTCAAAAGATATAGTAGCGACACAAAAGGGTAGTTACAAAGATTTATATGAATTTGTCTGTAGCTTTAAGGAGGGAGGCAAAAATTTATGAAAGTCACAGTGTTAGGGTGTCATGGACCTTTCCCTGGGCCTTATGGGGCTACTTCCGGATATTTAGTAGAAGATGAAAATACTCATATTTTACTGGACTGTGGCAGTGGAGTAATAAGCAGATACCAAAGGTATTACGACTTAAATAAATTAAAATACATAATTTTGTCTCATTTGCACTCTGACCATGTAGCAGACATGATGGTTTTAAGATATGCTCTTGATATTATGAAGTCAAGAGGCATGATAACTGAACCTGTGAATGTATATTGTCCACAAACACCAGAAAATGTTTTTGAAGATTTTAAGTTTAAAGATGTTTTTAATTTACACATTATAAATGAAGAGGCTACTTTAAATTTAGAGGGAATAGAGATTTCTTTTAAAAAGATGACGCATCCTGTAGAGACTTATGCTGTGAAGATTAAAAAGGGAGAAAAAATCTTTGTATATAGTGGTGATACCACCTATAATGAGGATTTAATATCTTTTGCAAATAAAGCTGATTTATTCCTATGTGATGGAAATTTATTGACAGGAATGCAAGGACCCCACTTAACTGCTGCGGAAGCTGCTGAAATTGCTAAGAAAGCCGAGTGCAAAAGATTAGTTTTGACTCATTTGTCACCGTTTATTTCTATCAAGGATTATTATGATGAAGCAATTAAAGTCTTTGGAAATATAGAAATTGCGAGAGATTTTGAAGTTTATGTGATATAAAATGGAATTTCCATTTTTATATCTTACTGTAGCTCTTTCTTTAGGAATAATAATTGGAAGATATGTTTTTTATCCTTTTGCTTTTTTGCTTTTATTAGCAATTTCAGTGGCTATTTCTTTGTGGGGGTATTTGAAAAATAAAAATGTCAGTTTACTTCTTTTAATTTCTTTTATTTTTGTAGGTGCAATTTTAAGTGGCAATGCTCTTAATTCTCCCAATCCTTATCTAAAATTTGAAGATAAATTTATAACTATAAAGGGCAAGGTGCAGGAGGTAAGAGAATATGAGGGATATGCTAAATACATAGTTAAACCGACTAATTTACCTAAAGTATTGTTTACTCAATATGGGGGCAAATATCCTTCTGATGGAGATGTTGTAAGTATAAGGGGGATAGTTTCAATACCTAAAAGGGCTACAAATCCAGGAGGTTTTGACTACAAACTCTTTTTAAAGAAAAAAGGAATTTATGCAGTCATGAGAGTGCAGGGGTATGCCGTTGACATTGTGGGCAAAGGCAATTTAAATTTTATTGAGAAGGTTATATATGCTGCAAAGCAAAAAACAGAAGTTAATTATATAAATTCAATGCCCGAAAGAGATGCTAAGTTTGTTATATCGATTTTTTTAGGAGATAAACTTGTTGACGATGAGACTTTGGTACAATTTAGGACAGCAGGTATTTCACATATTATTTCCGTATCAGGAATGCACGTAGCAATCATAACAGGTTTTATACTTTATATGTTAAGTCTTTTTAACATTAGAAGGTACAAAGTTCCTATCATTATAATTGTATTGACCTTCTATGCAATTTTAACAGGAGCAAATCCGCCAGTTATAAGGGCAGCTCTTATGGCTTCTATCGCTTTAATTGGCACTACTTATGGCAAAAAACATAATTCTATAAATTCTTTGTCTTTTGCTGCTTTTGTGATATTAATATTTAATCCTTTAATGCTGTGGGATGTAGGTTTTCAACTTTCATTTGTTGCTACTTTAGCTATTTTGTATTTCTATAAGCCGATACGAGAAAAATTATCAATGCTAAATCCCAAAATACGAGAATTAGTCGCTTTAACTCTTTCTGCTCAAATTGGCACAATCCCCTTTACCATGTATTATTTTCATTATATATCCATAATTTCGCTTTTGTCCAACATTGTAATAGTGCCATTGGCGAATATAGCAGTCGTTTTGGGATTTTTATCGGCTATGATAGGGCTGATTTTTCCTCCCTTGTCCTATTTTATAAATTTTATAAATATACCTGTTGTAGAAGTTATTTTGTACATAACGAAATTATTCAATAGCTTTCCTTATGCCAGTATAAATACTATTGTTCCGCCTTTGTATGTGATTGTTTTGTATTATGGGATTTTAGCAGTCCTACTTAGCAGTTTTGATAAAAAAACTAAAAAGATTTCTATTGCAATTGCCTTGACTTTTGTTATAGCAATTTTCTTTTATAATTATCTATTGCCTAAAGATTTAGAAGTGACTTTCCTGGATGTAGGACAAGGGGACAGCACTTTTGTCAGGACACCCCACGGCAAAACTTTTTTAATAGATGGGGGAGGCAGGCCCTTATTTGCAATTTCTTCATTTGATGTCGGAGAAGATGTGGTACTTCCATTTTTGTATTACAAAGGTGTTATGAAGCTTGATGGAGTTTTTATATCCCATACTGACATCGACCATGTAGGCGGGATACTTAGTATTTTGCAGCAAATGAAAGTTGACAAAATCTTTATAGGGATACAAAAAGTTACTGATGATAATTTCAAAGAATTGATGGAAATTGCAAAATCAAAAAACATTCCCGTTGTGTTTTTAAAAAAGGGTGATAAAGTCAAAGTAGATGGTGTTGAAATATATGTTTTGCACCCTGACCCAGCAAATTTGATAGAAGAAAATCCTATAAATAACAATGGTCTTGTTTTTAAAATGAAGTATAAAGATATGGAGTTTTTATTTACAGGTGATATAGAAAAACCGGCCGAAGAAATTTTAAAGAATTTAGACATAAAGACTGATATTTTGAAGGTGGCTCACCATGGGTCAAGTACTTCATCTTCAGAAGAATTCATTGAAAAAGCCAATCCGAAAATATGTATTCTCCAAGTAGGTAAAAACAGTTATGGACTCCCTGATGAGAGAGTGCTAAAATATCTTCAAGAAAGGTCTATAGTGTATAGAACAGACAAAAATGGTACCATTATTGTAAAGACAGATGGGAAAAAGGCATATATAAGGACTGTTCTTAAGGAGTGAAAGAATGAAGTATAAAGAATTAATAGACAGTTTAAAAAAAGGAGAAATACATAATATATATCTTTTTTACGGAGAAGAGAGATTTTTGTTGTCAGACGCTATCAAAAGGTTTAAATCAAAGATCTTAAAGGAAGAAACCTATGAGATGAATTACATAGTTATTGAAAAGAATGATCCAGAAGAGTATGTAGATGCTATCATTGAAAGCTGTGAGACTTTGCCTTTTTTTTCTGAGTATAAGTTAGTTGTAGTAAAAAACGAGGAGGACCAACTTTCTAAATTGAGTGATAAGAGTTTAAAAAAGCTTGTGAATTATATGGAAGAAAGAGCCAATATGGCGGAGAATAAAACAGTTTTGATTATTGTAGATGGAGAAAAGGTAGACTTGAGGAAGAAGTTTTACAAATTTATAGAAAAAACAGGTAAAATAGTGTATTTTCAAAAGCTTTCATTTGAAGAAGCTGTAAATTACACAGGTTATTTTTTTAAAAAAAGTGGGAAAAAGATAAGCAAATCTGATGCAGAATACCTTGTAAAAAGTGTAGGAACTGATTTGTATGCTATTGTAAATGAAATACATAAAGTGGTTTGTTATTCTGACAGTGAAGAAATAAAAATGGAAAAAATGAAAGAAGTCCTTACTATAAACCTGCAACAAAACATTTTCAATCTTGTTAGTGCTATAGGAATGAAAAAAGAAAAAGAGGCTTATAAAGTTTTATACGCCCTTTTAGAAAAGGGAGAAGTACCTCTTATTATATTGTCCATGATAGTAAGACAGATGAGGCTGATCGCTAAAATCAAAACTTTTGAAAGCAAATTTGTAGATAAAAAGAGTATAGCATCTTCTTTAGGAGTGCCATATTTTGTAGTAGAAGAACTAACAAGACAAAGTAAGTTTTTTAAAAAAGAGGATTTAGAAAGGGCATATAAAGAATGCTTAAAATGTGACATTGCATTGAAATCAGGGGCGGATAGCAGTTTGGCATTGGAGGAGCTTGTAAAAAAATTGTGCAAATGATAAAAAGCGTACTTTTAAGGTACGCTTTATTCATTACTTGCTGCTGATTTTAAAAGTGCATTAAATTTTGCATAAAGTCTGGATTTTTTTCTTGCCACTGTGTTTTTATGAAGAACTCCTTTTGTGGCAGCTTTGTCCAATTCTTTGACGGCAAGTCTTAATTTTTCTTTTATTGTTTCTATATCTCCTGTTGCTAAACTTTTATTAAAGTTAGAAATAAATGTTTTGACTCTTGATTTTATCATTTTATTACGCAAAGTCCTTTTTGCGATAATAGATATTCTTTTCTTTGCAGATTTTGTGTTTGCCAAAAGTTTCACCTCCTCAATCGAATTTAATTTTACCACGAAAGAAATAGTTTTTCAAGGATTAATACATTTTCTACTTTATCACAGAGGTATAAAATTTGTCAATTTGTTTATCATAATTAGAGGAGGTGATTTGATGTTACAAACCATTATACGTTTTATTGTGTCAGCTATTGTGCTATTGGTGGTGGGATATCTTGTACCTGGCTTTAGTGTTGCAGGCTTTTGGGGAGCTCTTATTTCAGCATTGGTAATAGCTTTGTTGGGTTATATTGTAGAATTAATATTAGGAAAAGATATTTCACCAAGAAGCCGTGGTTTTGTAGGATTTATTGTTGCGGCGGTAGTGATATACGTTTCTCAGTTTATTGTTCCTACCATTCATGCAACAATAGTTGGTTCGTTGATTGCTGCTTTTGTGATAGGACTAGTTGACGCCTTTGTACCCACAGAGTTGAGGTGATGTAGATGTACAGTATAAGGACAGACCTTGCAGTAGAAGCGAGAGAATTATACAAAGGAAGAGAGATTCCAGGGGTTAGGGTGGATGAGAAACACTTAGAGGGTATAAAGGTGACAAAGGTCAAAATTTTAAATGAAGAAGGAGAAAAAGCAATGGGGAAGCCAGTGGGGGACTATATAACTATTGAAGCCCCCGGCCTCATTGAAAGGGATTTAGATTTAGAAGAAGAAGTTGCAAAAGTTTTAGCAGATATAATTAAAGAAATAGCTAATTTGACGGAAAATACACAAGTTTTAGTAGTAGGGTTAGGTAATTGGAATGTAACTCCTGATGCGTTGGGACCTCGTGTAGTTTCCAATATTGTAGTAACAAGGCATTTAAAGGAATACGCACCTCAACAGTTTGGCGATGAAATTCGGTCTGTCAGTGCAATTTCTCCCGGAGTTTTGGGAATTACCGGAATAGAAACGGCTGAAATTTTAAAAGGAGTAGTTGACAGAATAAAACCTGACTTAATAATTACAATTGATGCTTTGGCTTCAAGAAGATTAGAGAGGCTGTCAACTACTATTCAAATTTCAAATACAGGTATAAGTCCAGGGTCTGGAATAGGTAATAGAAGGCTTTCCATTACTGAGCAAAGCTTAGGGATACCTGTAATAGCCATAGGAGTTCCTACAGTAGTAGATGCAGTAACAATTGCTAACGACACTATCGAATATTTAACAGAAGAGTTACTAAAACACACCAAAGAAGAAAGCACTTTTTATGAAGTACTTAAGAATATGAGTCAACAAGAGAAATACAGTCTCATTCAAGAAGTTTTAACACCTTATGTACATAATCTTGTAGTTACTCCTAAAGAAATAGATTTATTGGTACGAAATATAGCTTCAATTATATCTAGAGGAATAAATCTTGCACTGCAACCTGGTCTTACAGAAAGGGAAATGAATCAATTACTTCATTAAACATGAAGTACTAAAGCACCTCTTGATGGAATATTTATAAAATATAAAAACCAAAGAGAGGTGCTTCTTTTTGTACAGGTATTATAGTTTTTCAAAGATAAGCAGAATAATGTTTCTAATTTTGTTATTGATAAACGTTTTTCTTTATAATTGGATGACACAACCTTATAAGGGTGAATATAGACAAATAATTGGTGATTCTTTTTCAGAGGAGTATGATAAATTAGACAGTTTATTTGTAACTTCAATAAATTATACCCTGCCGATAATAGAAGTAGCATTTACTTCTCAAGGGTATACAGGAAAGGATTTAACCTTTTCCTCTTTGTTAAATGCTAAAGTTAAAGACCCTATCAATATATTGAAATTTCAACTTCCAATTTTAGCACAGGTAGATTTGGAAAAAGTAAGTGCTAATAATATACAGAATAATGATGCACAAACAAATCCTCCTTCTAATAACAATGTGAATTTGTCTGATACTAATGCACAAAGTGACAAAAACACACCGCAGACACAAGGAGAGGAAGAAAAACCAGTTTCGAAAAATATAGATAATAGTAAACCCTATCTTTTGATATATCACACTCATACTATGGAAGCTTATGCTGCTACAGAAAAGAACAAATACATAGCAAGGTACGGCTATGATAGGACAGATGATTTAAATTATACTGTTGCAAAAGTAGCAGATTATCTTACGGAATATCTTGGAAAAGAAGGAATTCCTGTATTTCACGATAAAACTATCAATGATTACAACTATGACAAATCCTATGTAAACTCTTTTGCAACGGTCAGTAAAATTTTAAAAGAGTATCCTTCTATTAAGGCTGCAATTGACTTGCATAGAGATGGCTATGGTGCTGTTATGAAACCAGGGGTAGAAACTATTCCTGTTTTGAGCAATTTGCCAAACCAAGATTTTAGAAAAAAATATGTGATGGAAATAAACGGGGAAAAAGTAGCAAAAGTTTCTTTCATAATAGGTTCAAGAAGGACACCGGAAATGAAAGAAGATTGGAGAAGAAATTACGAATTTGCCAAAAGAATAAGTGATAAATTAAATGAGCTTTATCCCGGCCTATCTTTAGGAGTACAGGTAAAGCCCTACAGTGAATATAATCAGCATCTTCTTGAAAAGTCGATACTGATAGAATTAGGAAGTAACTATAATACTTTAGAGGAGGCAATTGCAACTACAAAGTATCTGGCTAAAGCCATTAGTGAAGTGATAAAGCAGCAACAAGATTTTGGGCAGTGAAGACTGCTTTTTATTTTATAGCGATAAATGTTGATATTAATTTAAAAAAAGGTTAAAATAAATTACTGTAATTATCAAAGATTTAGGAGGTTTTTTATGAAATTTGCAGCAAGGATAATGGGATTGGCCTTGGCGTTTTTAATCCTCTTTAGCACTGTTTCTTATGGACAAGTAAATAATATAAAAGATAGAAAAATAGTTATTTTTATTGTAGACAGGGTTAATTTAAATGACTATGTTGCAAATGACCTTCCTAATATAAAATACCTAATGGAAAATGGTACATATGGACTTATGACGGTAAATTCTGATGGAGGCAGGACCCCTGAAAACGTGTATATGACAATTGGTTGTGGGACAAGAGCTGTAGGTTCTGAAAAAGCTTCCCTTAATTTTAACGCTTCTGAAATAGTAAATGGAGAACAAGCCTCTATAATTTTCAAAAGAAATACAGGTATTAAGCCACAAGTATTTAATATAGTAAATTTAGATTTTGCGCAAATAGAGAGAAATAACCTAACTCGAAATCACATTGTAGTACCTGGCTTATTAGGTGCTCTTTTAAAACAAAATGGAAAAACTGTTGCTGTGTTTGGCAATGAAGATACTGATGTAGAACAAAGAAGATATGCGCCTCTTATAGTAATGGATGAAAAAGGAATTGTAGATTTTGGCGATGTGAGTGATAATATTTTAAAAAGAGACCCTTTAAGCCCTTTTGGCATTATGACAGATTATAATTTGCTTTATCAAAAATATACAGAGATGAAAGAAAAACCTGACTTAACTATTTTTCAATTGGGAGATACGATAAGAGCGAATGATTACCATAAATATGCGATGGATAAAATTAATGAGAGAAATAAAAAAAGGGCTTTATACGAAGCAGATGAATTTATTGGCAAAGTCATAAGAGAAGGCAGTCCCAACACCTTATACATTGTCTTAACTCCACTTCCTCCATCTAAAGATATGGGGCAAAAGAGTTATTTAACCCCCATAATACTTTTTGGACCAGGCTTTACTAAAGGCTATGTTACTTCAGACACAACAAAAAGAGAGGGGATTGTCACAAATACAGATTTAATGCCAACAATTTTACAGTATTTTGATATTCCTATACCAACTTTTTTGACGGGACATCCCCTTTATAATTCTGGTTACAAAGGAAATGTAGACAAATTATTAGCTGAGAGTCATAAACTAGTTTTTAATTACACTTATAGGCCTATTTTCTTAAAAACTTATGTGGTTTTAGAGATAATAATTTTAATTTTTGCCCTATTAGTTTTGCTGCTTTTGAAAAAGTATGCGGTCTATTTAAAACCTCTATTGTTTTTTGTTTCTACTATTCCTTTGACTTTTTTGCTATTACCTTTGTTTAATTATACTAGCCTATCAAATAGCATCGTGGGAATATTATTTTTGACAGCAGTGGCGATTATAGCGATTCATGAAATTAACCCTTATGGTTATTATTTCTATGCTATAATAGGTTTAGTTACTTCCCTTGTTTTGCTAATTGACCTTGTGACAGGGCAATATTTGCTAAAAAATTCTTTTTTAAGCTATGACGTCATCGGAGGTGCCCGTTTTTATGGCATAGGGAACGAGTATATGGGGGTATTGATTGGAGCCGTCTTATGTTTTACTACAATGGCTTTTGAAATTTTTTCGAATAAAAAGCTGCTTTTAGCTATAACTACAATAATATACGCACTGGTATTCTACTTTATTGCAGCTCCAAGTATAGGTACAAATGTTGGAGGATCGATAACAGCCTTTGGAGCTTTTGCTGTTTCGCTGCTGCTTTTGTCTGGAAAAAAAATTAACATAAAAAATTTAATATATATTGGTGCCGGGATAGTTTTAATGCTTTTGGGCTTGTTTTACTTGGATTCTTTAAGGCCAGTTTCACAACAAACTCACATAGGACAAACTTTTGCTTTAGTAAAAAGTCACGGTATAAAATCTTTATTACAAATTTTTGAAAGAAAGCTTTTAATGAATTATAAGCTCATAAAATATTCTATATGGTCGAGAGTATTGTTGACACTTATAGTTGTTTTACTAATTCTTTTCTTCAAACCTGTTGGAGTGTTGAGTGAAATTTTCAAAAAACACACCTACATTCGAATATGCTTTGTTGCGACGATTATAGGAAGCATTCTTGCTCTAATTTTTAACGATTCAGGAATTGTAGCGGCAGCTACAATGATGGTGTTTGTAGGACCTATGTTAATACATTTTGTTATTGATGAAATGTCTTAAAAGGTGGTTTTATGGGAAAAATGAAGGTATTGCAAATTGTAAGAAAATCAGAAGGAGGAATGAAAAAGCATTTATTATCACTGGTTAGATTGTTAGACAAAGATAAGTATGAAATTGCTGTTTTGTGCTCTTTTGACAAAAAAACTCAAGAATATCTCAAAAAATTAGGGATTGCAGTATATGACATTGACATTGGGGACGGAATTAGTTTAAAAAAAGATTACAGGACAATTAAGTTTATACGAAAGGTAGTAAATGAGTTTAAGCCAGATATTGTTCACATGCATGGGGCAAAAGCTTCATTGGTAGGAAGAGTCGCATGTTTTGCTATGCCTGTAAAAACAGTAGTGACAGTCCACAACTTTGCAAATTACAATAATATGAGTTTTTACAAAAAGAAACTTTTATTGAGTTTAACAAAAATTCTAGACAAAAAAACCCATCAGTTTATTGCTGTCTCTCAAGCATTAAAAGATGATTTAGTTCTAAATCAAAATGTAAAAGAAAATAAAATAAAAGTGGTGTACAATTGTATTGATACCTCTTTCTACGAGGAAACAACTCTTAATTTAAAAGAAGAATTCAATTTGCCACAAGATTCTTTTATTGTAGGAAGTGTAGCAAGGCTTATACCTGCTAAAGGTGTTCAAGATTTAATAAAAGCGGCTTCGATTTTAAAAAATGTAAATGCCTACTTTTTTGTAGCAGGAGATGGCCCTTTTAGAGAAGAATTACAAAAAATGATTGATAGTTTAAATTTAAAGGACAGATTCTTTTTATTGGGGTATAGAAATGACATCCCTTCTTTCTTGAGAAATCTCAATGTATTTGTGCTTCCCTCACATGAAGAAGGATTTGGAATTTCTGTAATTGAAGCTTTAAGTGAAGGAGTCCCTGTCGTAGCTACAAAAGTAGGAGGTATTCCAGAAATTATACAAGATGGCGTTGAAGGAATTTTGGTAGAAAAAGAAAGTCCTGAAGAGTTAGCAAAAGCTATAGAGAAATTTTTGAAAGATGAGGAATTGAGAAAAAATATAAGCTTAAGAGGAAAAGAAAGTGTGGGAAAATATAGTTGCAATAAAATGATTGAAGAAATATACAAGATTTACGATACCTTGAAGGGAAGATAAAAGATGAGGCTTACAAGGACAAGAGAGAGAAAGAAACAGATTCAAAGAAAGAGACTTGTAATCTTTGCTCTTTTATTGTACATTGTTATTATGGTAGTAGGACTTGTAATAGCTGATTCTTCCTTTAATGAAATTACTACTGGAGTGAGGAAAGTAAAAATATTTGGTGTATATTCAAATAGCGAAAAGGTGATCGTTAAAATTTTTGGTAAGGAGTCAGTTATTGACATAGGAGGGTTAAGCCAATACTTTAAAGGGCGATTTTGGAAATGAGGTCTAAGTCTTTAATTTTTGAGGAGGTACAAAATGTCAGAGAGGATGCAGTATATTAGAAATTTTTGCATTATTGCTCACATAGACCATGGTAAATCTACTCTTGCAGATAGACTTATTGAGAAAACAGGTTTTCTTTCTGAAAGGGAAACAGATAAGCAAATTTTAGATAATTTAGAATTAGAAAGGGAGAGAGGAATTACTATAAAGTTAAAGCCTGTAAGAATGATTTATAAAGCTAAAGATGGAAATGAATATGAGCTTAATCTCATTGATACCCCTGGACATGTGGATTTTACTTACGAGGTATCCCGAAGTATTGCAGCTTGTGAAGGGGCCCTCCTTGTAGTAGATGCTACACAAGGGATTGAGGCGCAAACCCTTGCTAATGTGTATATGGCTTTAGAACATGATTTAGAGATAGTACCTGTGATAAATAAAATAGACCTTCCTTCAGCAAATCCTGAACTTGTAAAAAAAGAAATTGAAGACGTGATTGGGATTGATGCAGAAGATGCTTTGCTTACCTCTGCTAAAGAAGGCATAGGTATAGAAGAAGTTTTAGAAGCCATTGTAAATAGAATTCCCCCTCCAAAAGGAGATGAAAATAAGCCTTTAAAAGCGCTAATTTTTGACTCTTTTTATGATAACTACAAAGGTGCAATAAGCTTTGTAAGGGTAGTAGATGGAATTGTTAAACCAGGAATGAGAATAAAAATGTTTTCTACTGGCAAAGTTTTTGAAGTTACAGAAGTGGGTATGTTTAGACCTAACCTTTATCCAGTAGAAGAGCTTAAAGCAGGTGAAGTTGGATATATTGCTGCCAGCATAAAAAATGTAAAAGACACTCGCGTAGGAGATACAATAACAGATGCAGATAATCCAGCCGATTCTCCACTTCCTGGCTATAAAGAAGTAGTGCCAATGGTCTTTTGTGGAATTTATCCTGCGGATGGACAAGATTATGAAAATTTAAAAGAAGCTTTCGAAAAACTTCAGCTAAATGATGCGTCACTTGTATTTGAACCTGACACCTCTGCTGCCTTAGGTTTTGGATTTAGGTGTGGCTTTTTGGGACTTTTGCACATGGAAATAGTTCAAGAAAGGTTGGAAAGAGAGTACAACTTAAATCTTGTCACTACTGCACCAAGTGTAATTTACAAAGTTTACAAAACTAATGGAGAGGTATTGGATTTGGACAATCCTACAAAAATGCCGCCTCCTACGCAAATAGATCATATTGAAGAGCCAATTGTGGAAGCTACTATTATGGTGCCTACTGAATATGTAGGGGCAGTTATGGAGCTTTGCCAGGATAGACGGGGAGCATATTTAGGAATGGAATATTTAGAACAAACTCGCGTACTTTTAAAATATGAAATGCCTTTAAATGAGATAATATATGACTTTTTTGATGCTTTAAAATCACGAACAAGGGGTTACGCCTCTTTCGACTATGAGCTTAAAGGGTATAAAGAATCTAATTTGGTAAAGCTTGATATTTTAATAAATGGCGAATTGGTAGATGCTTTATCCATGATAGTTCATAAAGATAAAGCCTATGAAAAAGCGAGAAAAATTGTAGAAAAGTTAAAAGAAAATATTCCAAGGCATCTTTTTGAGATTCCAATCCAGGCTGCAATAGGCTCTAAGATTATTGCAAGAGAGACTGTAAAAGCTTTGAGAAAAAACGTTCTTGCCAAGTGTTATGGAGGAGACGTAACTCGTAAGAAAAAACTTTTGGAGAAGCAAAAAGAAGGTAAAAAGCGCATGAGACAGGTGGGAAGTGTTGAAATACCTCAAGAGGCTTTTATGTCAATATTGAAGCTAGATGATGAAAAATGAGGGAGATAGGATTATACATTCACATTCCTTTTTGTAAAAGAAAATGCTATTATTGTGATTTTAATTCTTATGCAGGCTATGATTATCTTTTTGACGACTATATTCGGGCACTACTTATTGAAATAGAATCAAATTCTACAAAAGATTATAATGTGGTTTCGGTTTATATAGGAGGAGGTACCCCTAACCTTTTGCCTCCTTCTTATATAGAGAAGATATTGAAGTCTGTATTTAAAAATTATAAAATACTTGATGGTTGCGAAATTACTATTGAAATGAATCCCGGCTTTATAACTGAAGAAAAACTAAAAATTTATAAAGACAACGGGATAAACCGAGTAAGTATTGGACTTCAAGCTTTTCAAAATAGGCTTTTAAAATATATAGGTAGAATTCATACAGTAGAAGAATTTTTTGGAAATTATGAGTTAGTGAAAAAGTTCTTTGACAATATAAATATAGACCTTATGTATGCTCTTCCTACTCAAACCTTTAAAGAGTGGCAAGAAACTTTAAAAGAAGTAGTAAAATTACAGCCGACGCATGTTTCTACTTATAGCTTGATTTTAGAACCTAACACCTCCTTTTACAGACTTTATGAAAAGGGTCAGTTGCCTATAGTTGATGAGGAAGAAGAGCTTAAAATGTATCATTGGGGTATAGAGTTTTTAAAAGAAAAAGGCTATCACCATTACGAAATATCTAATTTTGCATTGCCCACATTTGAATGTCGCCACAATATTTTATACTGGGAATGCAAAAATTATTTGGGATTTGGTGCAGGAGCCCATTCTTATATGGCGGATGTGAGATATAGTAATATTGAAAATATAAAAGACTATATTAAGAGCATTTTAGAAAGAAAAAGTGCAGTTAAGGAAAAGATAAAGTTGACAAAACAAGATAGAATGGCTGAGTTTATGTTTTTAGGAATGAGAATGACAAAAGGAGTGTGTGACAAGGATTTTAAGAAAAGATTTGGTATCAGTTTGTTTGAAATTTACAAAAAAGTAATACAAAAATACTTAAAAGAAGGTCTAATTGAGATTGATAATGAGTGTGTAAAACTTACCGAGAGGGGTATTGATGTCTCTAACGTCATTTTTGAAGAATTTCTGCCCTAAATGAGTATTGACAAAAAATTATAAGAGTGGTATTTTAAAAACATGAATTAGCACTCAATCGAGTAG